>ERZ869936.26-NODE-26-length-288949-cov-9.028336_pt1 | contig 288949 bp, 233 predicted proteins | sample MGYA00520876_ERZ869936 | MGnify/ENA primary metagenome ERZ869936 (study PRJEB32218, sample SAMN09650985) | biofilter metagenome | isolation source: enrty point of leading RO module | place: Saudi Arabia: Thuwal, RO plant located on Red Sea | collected 2016-02-17 ...
TGCCGACGTCAAAATAGGTGCCCGAGAGCGTGGCTGCTGCGTTCTCATTGATCGGACTTGTGATCGCGAGAGAGGCGATCTGTGGTGCGACATTGTGAACCGTGAGCGGAATACTCGTGGTGACCTGTCCCGTATCGTCGTCCCGCAGTCGGATGTTGACGTTAAAGGTGTCGCTGGGGGTAGCGGTAGGGTCATCGTCAAGATACTGATGGGCGACTGAAAATGCCCCACCGGTGACGACTACGGTCTGGTCAAAAGTACCATCCCCATCCCAGTCGATGTCCAATTCATGGGTGTCCTGGGTGCCGACGTCAAAATAGGTGCCCGAGAGCGTGGCTGCTGCGTTCTCATTGATCGGGGTACTGATGCTCAGCGAGGTGAGCTGCGGAGCTATGTTTTTTATTAGAATATCAGCCGATGCGCTACCAGACTCTCCAGAAGAGTTGGTGATGGTTGCGGTAACTTTATTAATATCTCGAGAGGTACCAGTAGGATTGTCGTCCAGGTAACGGTGAAAGACAATAATCCGCTCAATGGGGGTAGTAGGGAGGGTGATGCTTTGCAAAGGCGTACCATCTCCCCAATCCATCTGAAGTAAATGAGGCTGCGGTTGGCTATCGGTGAATCGGATTTCAGCTTGAACAAATACACCCTCAAAGATTTCGCTTCTGTTGAGACTGATCGATACCTGGGGAAACTGTGCCACGAGCGAGGAGTCCGGTAGCGGGGGGGACAGTCCGCGGGGAGAATTACTGGTCGAAATCGAATCGCTCGTTTCATCCATGTGCATCAGATTGACACCCACCTGTACGTAGGGGTGATCTTCCATGACGGCATCAAACATGACCGTCGCCCCACCGGCATCGAGTACCCGTCTGCGTTCGAGCTTGCGAGGTCCACGGGGGTTCGCGGCAAAATTGACCCGCTGCTTGCGACGGCGAGAGAAAGGCACGCAACGGGTTAGCAGTGCAAACAGTCCCATCGTTATTAGAAATCCTGAGAGTTAGACCGGTTCCATCCAGCCGCCCGCTATCCATGACTCAGTGGCAATTGTGCTGGCAGGAAGAAATAATCTGCTTGGACTGCTGCCGTACAGCCGCTCGCTCCATTATCCGAAGAGAGTGGCGGGATTGTCAAACATTTGGCAGAATTTCGCCTCAAAACCGCTGAGTTCAACAACTCGATAATCGACAATCGGCGACTAATCGTCAGGATGTGACCATGTGAGGGTGTTCGTTTCCTTGCCGAGTAGCTTTGCTGCTAGCCAGCATCGACTTGCCCTTCTTCCCCATCAAGCATTTCGCTACTATTCACGTCTATCTTGTCCTCTCTCCTCCCAGATCCATCCCATGGCGCTAAATCCTCTTGCTCCAGTTACTAACTATCAATCGATGCTCAATCGCATCTGTTGGTTTACGTCGGCCGCTGCGCTTGGGGCATTTTGGTTGTTGCGGTTGCAGGTTCCATCCGTAGAGGCCGCACTCAGTCAGTTGGATATCGGTTTAAAAACGAGCGAAGGAAAAATGCTGCCGGTCCCCGGCGGCTCTTTGCTACCGGCGATTGCTGTGGGTTTGGTCGCGAGGGTGTTCCGCATTCACAGTCACTTGGGACATTGGTTGGGAATTAGAGAGCGTTTTGACATCGAAGTGATCCTTGCTGAGCTTGGCCACAGAATCGGAATTGACGTCGACAGCGTATCGGAAGAGCAGTGGCTCTCCCACCGGTACGACCTGATGCGACAAGCTTTCTATCGATTCACCAGCAGTCATGCGCCTCAGATCGACGAACATCTGATCCATCAAGCACTCGACCTTTGGTCGTGGTTCTGGATCGCCATGGAAGCGACGCTCGTTTTTGTGTTGACAGGATTCGCATTGATTGCCGTCCAGGTCTACGAGGTTGGTTTCCTCATCTTTTTTGGTGCCCTTTCTTTGGCCACGATTGGACTGCCGTTGATCCGCTCGCAGTGCAAACGCTACGCCATTGTACAAGTTAAAGCAATTCTGGCAGATCCTGCTCGTGAAGTGCTTGTCCGCCAGGCTTTCGATTGTCTGGGCGACAGTCGCTATCCTCTCAGAAAATCAGCCTGATCCGCTTGCGGCTTGGCATCATTTTTCTGTTTGAATTCTACCAAGTGTTTGTGCAACACTAGTTGTTGTAGAACCCCTTTTGTCCGCCACATGAAGGAGAAAACCATGATGAAAATCTTAGTCTCCCCCTCGTTTTCATTATTTCTTTCTCTGCTTCTTTCCAGTGCATTGGCCGAAGAATTCGTATCTGATTCTGAGATATTTGTTGATCTCACCCACCCCTTCGATTCCGAAACCATCTACTGGCCCACTGAGCCCGGTTTCAGTTTAGATGTAGAATCGGCGGGAGTGACAGACAAAGGATACTTTTATGCTTCCAATCGCTTTGCTACGGCAGAACATGGCGGAACGCACATCGACGCGCCGATTCATTTCTATGCCGACCGCGAGACGGTCGACCAGATTCCACTTGGCCGGCTGATCGGACCAGCTGTTTGTGTCGACGTCTCCCATCGCTGCGCCGCAGATCGAGATTACCTGATCAGTGTCGAAGATCTCCAGAAATGGGAATCCCAAACCGACAAGTCGCTAGAGAAAAAAATCGTACTCCTCAGAACTGGATATGGCCAATATTGGCCGAATCGGGAAAAGTATCTCGGCACTGCAGCCACAGGGCGAGAGGCCGTTTCATTATTGCATTTCCCTGGTCTGGACCCCGTCGCAGCAGAATGGCTTGTGTCGAAACGAAACATCCGCGCAGTCGGGATCGACACGGCCAGTATCGACCCGGGGCAATCTGACACTTTTGGCTCACACATTAATCTGTGCCGGGCGAATATTCCGGCTTTGGAGAATGTGGCCAATCTCGATCAACTTCCAGAACACGGTTTTACGATTCTCGCGCTTCCCATGAAGATCGCTGGTGGCTCCGGGGCGCCATGTCGGATTGTGGCAATTATGCGTGGCCAATAGCCTTAAAATCGAAAGAGTATCAATGATGCGTGCAATCATCTATAAAGACTACGGCGGTCCCGATGTTCTCCATTTAGTCGAGTTACCCGCGTCTAAGCCTGCTAAAGACGAAGTTGTGATCCGAGTGTTGGCTGCGGGTGTTAATCCGATCGATGCGAGACTTCGCGCTGGTGAGATGAAATTTTTACTACCGGGTGGCTTTCCACGAATACCTGGCTATGACGTGGCTGGAGTTATTGAGGAATGTAGCGGGAACTGCACGTTGCCTAAGGGGACTCGCGTGATGGCTTTTCTTGATAGTAAGTACGGAGGTGCTTACGCCGAGTTCGCTAACTGTTCCGAAAGCAGCCTCGCAGCAATTCCCGACTCGATGAGTTTTGAGGAAGCCTCGGCAATGCCGCTCGCAGCCTCCACCGCATTGCAATCATTGCGCGATCACGGCCAGATAAAGCCCCAAGTTGAAGTACTCATCAATGGAGCCAGTGGTGGAGTCGGATCTTTTGCGGTACAGATTGCTAAGGCCCACGGTGCCAGGGTCACGGGAGTTGCAAGTGGTAAGCACGAGACTTTTGTGCGATCGATGGGTGCCGACGACTTTATTGATTATGAGCTGCAAGACTTCATCGACATGGATCGCCGCTGGCATATCATCTTTGATGCCGCAGGCAAGAGCACCTTTAGCGATGCCAGAAAAGTTCTTACCAGGAATGGCACATTCGTTTCCACTGAGCCCAATCTGCGCGGTCTGATAGTTTCGTTGGTTACTTGGCCATGTAAGCAGAAAGGAAGAGTCATGCTTGCCCGATCACGGGCTGATGATTTACGCGAACTAGTACGACTGTATTCGGCTGGCTTGCTCCAAGTGAGTATTGCTGAGGTGTTCTCGTTGGAGGATGCGACAAAAGCCCATGAGAAGCTAGAAAAAGGGGGATTTTGTGGCAAACTTGTAATCAGGAGTGGGGAGTGAGCCCTTTCTTATGCTACATTTTGACAGTTAATCCCGTTTCATCGCCGCAGAATCTGCTATCCATGAACGACACCAACCCAAGCACCGCCCAGCAATGGCAAGCCTTTTTTCAAGAGTGGCCTGAGAGCATTCCGCGTCGCGGCATTGTGACCAATGCGCTCAATGAGGCGAATCCATTTAAGGGATTTATGCTCAAGGGCACGATGGTGCTGCTCGAGCGCACCAATCCCGATGCGATGGGAGGCCGATTCATTCTCATGAGTTTCGCGTCGATCGACTCGGTAAAGCTTATTGACCCGCTCAAAGAATCAGATGCCACGGCTGCTGGGTTTGTCGGCAAGTTCGCCAAGAATTAGAGAAAGGTGCTAGAACGGCCAAACCCAGGGAATCATTGCGATGCCGACGATTCCAAGGATGATATTTAGCGGTGCGCCTACCCAGAGATAGTCGGTAAACTTGTATCCCCCCGGGCCGTATACCATCATGTTAGTCTGGTAGCCAATCGGAGTCATGAAACTGGCGGAAGCTGCCAGGGTGAGAGCCATCAGGAAGGGACGTGAGTCCGTTCCCATCAAGGCCGCGGTCTCCAGACAGATGGGAAACAATAAGACGGCGATTGCATTGTTCGTGACCAATTCAGTCAGAATCGATCCCAATATATAGATAGTTGCTAGTGCAGCAACAGGCCCCAGCACTCGGGTCGACTCGACCAAGACTCCAGCGACGTTACCTGCGACCCCCGATTTCTGTAAGGCGATCCCCACGCCGAACGCTGCAGCGATCGTTACCAATACTTGCCATTCGACACTACGGCGGGCCTCACCTGCCGAGATGCAATTGGTGAGCACGAGAGCCGATGCGATCAAAGCTGAGGCGAGTAGAGAATCCATCCATCCCGTTGACATAAGTACAATTAACAGCAACAGCAGGGGCACAGCAATCCAGGCCTTGTCATACCTTAGCGGACGAAAGTCGCTCACCTCGCTGACCAAATAGAATGCGGGGTCGTTACGATAAGCACGGGCAAAGTGGGGTTCGGTCTGCAATAGCAGTGTGTCGCCCTGCTGTAGGCGTATGTCTCCCACTTTGCTGTCAATTCTGCTACCCCCGCGATGAACAGCGACTACTGCTGCCCCATATGTAGCTCTAAAATCTGCATCGCGTATCGTTCTGCCGATTAGTCGCGAAGTGTTTGAAACAACCACTTCTGCCAAACGACGTTGCAAAAGTTCGTGAGGCGTCGCTTGCTGGCCGACATCAGTTGCCGGGACCAATCCTGGTATCTTTTGCAATTCGACCACGCTCGAAATTATGCCTGTGAAGACGAGCATGTCTCCTGCAAACAGGGTCTCGTCTGGACCAACCGGAGAAAGAATTTCTCCGTCTCGATCGATTTCGATTAGAAACAATCCGTGAAGGTTACGAAGCCCTGCCGACTCGACGGATTTACCTACGATACCACTCCCTTCGAGTACCTTCATTTCCACCATGTATTCCCGTCGCGACTGGCCCAATTGCTCCAGAAGTTCCACTCGTTCAGGGAGTATTTTGCGACCAATAACAAATAGATAGATAACTCCAATCAGTGCATAGGGAATTCCGACTTTTCCAATCTCAAAGAGACTCATTCCAGGCAATCCATGCTGCAGCATCAACCCATGCACGACCAGGTTCGTCGAGGTGCCTATCAGAGTGCAGGTCCCCCCAAAAATTGTCAGATAAGACAAAGGAATCAGCAGCTTGGAAGGACAGCTTTGGCGAAGTCGGCACCAATCGAGCACCACAGGCATGAGCATCGCCACTATCGGAGTGTTATTCAAGAATGCCGAGCTGGGAATGACCACTAGGGACAATCTTTTCAATACACCAAGCTCATCGACGGCGGATCCCAGCAAGCGAGTCCCTATATAGTTGAGCACGCCTGTTTCCCGCAGGGCGGCTGCCACGACAAATAGAAACGCCACCGTGAGCATGCCTGAGTTTGAGAACCCCGCGAATGCCTCTTCGGCGGTTATGACACCTGAAAAGGCCAAAAGGACCGTGCCTAGTAGGAACAAGAGATCTGGAGGAGCAAGATTGCGAAGGAGGCCGACAAAGATTCCTATAACCACAATAACGGTAACCCAGGCGTCGAAGGTCAATTTCTCACCCGTAATTGTGGCATAGCAGTTTGAGGTTATTCAATTTGGCGGTGTTGAATGCTTGACTTCCCGAATTTGCAATGCAAAAACCTCGAGTCCAAAAAGGGAATTAGCAAACTCAGTAACCTCTTCAATTTATCTATTTTCTTGGAAACTTTCCAGATAGTTGGCTAGCTTTACGGACATCGGGGAATGCTATCACATGACCAAAATCGGGATTGCCCTAAACGGCTCAATCCGCTCGAATTCCCTGGTTCTGTCATTGTTCCATTCGTTTCCAGGGAAGGATTTTCGCCATGGAGTCGGCGCGTATGTTTTCTTCAATTCTGAATTTGTGTGGCCGTCTGGTAAAAGCTGGTTTTCTGGTCACTTGCTTGGGGCTGTCTCTTTCCTCGAATTCGGGGTTTGCTGAAGATAGCCCGATAGCTCGCATAGCCGAGAAGCGGATCATCGGCCCGACGACTATTGTAGCTGAGGCCAAGAGCGAACTCGACTTTAAGGCTCGGGTTGATACTGGGGCTACAACGACTTCATTGCACGTCGAGGAATGGGCCATAGAGGATGAATCTCCTGAGATGGCTGACAATGTGGGCAAAAAAATCCGCATTCGGATCAAGAACCATCGGGGTGAATCGCAGTGGATTGAGAGCCGCATCGAAGAAATTGGCATCGTCAAGACTTCAGCCGTCGAAGAGCAGCGTTACAAGGTCGGTTTGACTCTATGCTGGAACGACGTGAAGAAACACGTACTTGTCACGCTCAATGACCGCTCACGGATGAAGTACCCACTACTGTTGGGGCGAAATTTTCTGCAAGGGGATTTTGTTGTCGATGTCGATTTGAAGAAACAAACAAAGACTGAAATCTTGCAGGTGCTGGAAAAACCAGTCGACAACTCGCCTGAAGCCAGTGCGATCTCTGGCCAGGAAAGACTAGCCGAGCGGAGCGAAGCAGCAGAAACGATTCAGTAGCTGTACGCCTTGTGCACCGGGTATCGACAATTTTGGGTTCTTAACCTAGTTTTCGTAGCCGGTGGTTATTTCGCTGACCTATATGGGTGGCAGGACGAGAAGGGCGGCGGTTCTTTCGCGTAAAACCCCGCCGCTTCTTCCACTTGGAATGAGCGTAAGAAACTCTTTTTAAACCGCGCTCATCTTCCGGAAATTCGTCTTCATAGACGGTCGCGCAATCCATGACACAACCTCAGCAATTTCGGACCAATGAATACGTCCGATTCCAATACTCTTATTGCTGATGACTTCGACGGTGATACTTCCAAGAAATCTTGAAATCGGCCAACACCCCGTCACTCTTGATGGTGAATGAACGGGCCAATATCAACTCTTAAAGAAATTGTTAGACAATCGCCAAGTTGCGGCAATCCCGATCTGCCTGTTTTTGCCCTCTGCCGAGAAAATTGTTGCGAAATCGTACAGCCATTGCCGGTCAGGAAATCTGTAACGAGAGACTGCCTAAGCTGGACAAGCCAGGAGAAGTCAGCAAGTGGCAACTCATAACGATCCTAAGGCCTGCTTCAAACGGGATTTAACAACTTAGTAGCGGTGTGCGGGACACTTTTTCCCTGGTGACGCAACAATACCAGGGCAGGTTTTTCGACCAATTGGTGTAGCAACCATGCCAGCAGGAAAGCAATAACCACGGCACCTCCTATTGCCCAACCTGGGGCTATGGCTTTCGACTCGAGCCATCGAATGAGCACGTAGCCAATATTCTGATGGATCAAATAGAGAGGATACGAAAGCGCACCTAAGGCAACAAGTAATCGTGATTTAAGCAATGGCAGGTATCCCTCGACTGCCAGAAACAGGCTCAGTGATAAGAACATGACGACCAATGCGTTGGAGAACCCTTCGAATAGTGCTATTGTCGCCCAACAGTAAACGAGGCAAGCAAAATCTACTCGTGATACTCTGCTTTCTTGATGGGCGTTGTAAAGTAGTATCCCAACCGCAAACAGGGGAATAAACTTCAGGCTCGTGAGGGTAGCGAACTTTCCAAACGCACTCACCACGCCGGGCTGTGGATTCACTGCGATGATAAGGTGAACAACAGCGGCCAAGCCGATCCAAGCAGCTATCGTGAGTCGAGGTCGGTGGAAAGCGCCCAGCCGGTAGCAGACAAGCATGTTGGCATAAAAAATCAATTCCGCCTGCAAAGACCAATAGGCACCATCGACATGGGGCGAATCGAACAAGGATTGCACCATCGTCAGGTTGACCAGCGCTGCACCGAGCGAAACTTCTTGTCCTGGTAAACCACAATAGGTAACGACAGCAAAAGTCACAACGACTGCTGCCCAATAGGCGGGGTAAAGTCGTGTGAATCGACCCCAGGCGAACAGCCAGGGATCAGACTGGCGATCTAAGGTCATGAATATCACAAAACCACTTAGCATAAAGAACAGATCGACCCCGTAGTGTCCCCAGGGAAGGCTAATCGGTAAAATGGTGACATGGCCCAAGAGTTCTTCGTAGCGCGTCGTGAAATGGAACAGCACCACGGCAAATGCCGCTAACCCACGGAGAGCATCCAACTCAAGGATTCGCCCGCCTACTACTCGTCTCGGTGCAACGGTCGCCTGGTTCAATGTCATATTGTCTTAAGCAGAAATCGTAGAGATTTGACAAGTGATTCTGGGGCAATTCTTGTGCCCGGCGAATGATTACTGCTAAGCATACGATAGTCCTGGAGACTTTGTCCGTAAGCCTGAATGATTGTGAAGAAAGCACACATCCAAGACGGACAATGTTGCAAAAAAACAACAAGACTCCCCGGAAATCTTCACAAGATTTGTTAAGCTAAACGAAGTTTGATCCTCTCCACTAGCCAAAGAGCCATCTCATGCCCAATCGTCTGGCCCAGGAAACTAGTCCCTATCTGTTGCAACACAAGGACAACCCCGTGGATTGGTATCCGTGGGGGCCCGAGGCTCTGGAGCGGGCACGGCAAGAACAGAAGCCCATCTTCCTTTCGATCGGCTACTCGGCCTGTCATTGGTGCCATGTGATGGAGCATGAGAGTTTCGAAGATGAAGCCATTGCCAAATCGCTCAATGAAAAGTTCGTCTGTATCAAAGTCGACCGCGAGGAAAGACCAGATATCGACCAAGTCTACATGAATGCCGTGCAGATGCTCACAGGGCGGGGGGGATGGCCGATGAGTGTGTTTCTCACGCCCGATCTGAAGCCCTTCTACGGAGGAACCTATTGGCCACCACAAGCAAAACTTGGCATGCCGGGATTTGATCAGGTCATCGATGCCGTGGCCAATGCGTGGAATAACAATCGCGATGCTGCCTTGGAGTCGGCGGACCGAATAGCCGCAGAACTTGGTCGAATCGCCCAAAGCACGCCTGACCAGGCAGGAATCGATGCAACCTGGGTCTCACGTGCGGTGGATCACTTCCGACAAACCTATGACATTACCTACGGCGGCTTTGGCGGCGCTCCCAAATTTCCCGCACCAATGTCTTTGCGTTTTTTAATGCGCGATTGGTTTCGTCGGCAGGAAGAAGATTCGCTCGAGATGGCGCGGGGAACACTCGACCACATGGCAGCGGGCGGGATCTACGATCACCTTGGAGGCGGTTTTGCCCGCTATAGCGTAGATGCGCGGTGGTTGGTTCCCCACTTCGAAAAGATGCTCTACGACAACGCCCAGCTCGCGCTGGCCTACTTGGAGGCGTACCAAATCACAGACGATGAACGGTATGCTCAAGTAGTTCGCGAAACGCTCGATTATGTCCTCCGCGACATGACCGATCCTGCCGGAGGTTTCTACAGCAGTGAAGATGCAGACAGCGAAGGGGTCGAAGGCAAGTTTTACACTTGGACTCTGGAGCAACTTAATGAAGTACTCAGCGCGGAGACGGCTGCCACGTTTGCCAAGGTCTACGACGTCAGTGAGACGGGTAACTTCGAGCACATCAATATCCTTAACTTTCCCAGGCCCATCGATCAGCAAGCAAAACTGCTGAACCGTGATGCTGCGGAACTTCGCCGTGATTTGAAAGATAGCAGAGAGAAGCTGTTTGCAGCCCGCGAGAAGCGTGTTCATCCCCACAAAGACGACAAGGTTCTGGTCGCCTGGAATGGACTTATGATCGAAGCCCTTGCAGCAGCAGGGGCGGTTTTGAACGAAGAAAGGTATCTGAATGCTGCCAAAAAGTCCGCCGATTTTCTGCTCAAGGAATTACGCGACGCGGATGGTCGTTTGCTCCATACCTGGCGACAAGGAAAGGCAAAAGTTCCCGCCTTTCTCGACGACTATACCTATTTGGCCAACGCTTTGATCACGCTCTACGAAGCCACTTTTGAGCCTCATTACCTGGAAGAAGCCATCCAACTGATGGAAGTGGTGCTTACGAAATTTGCCGATCAAACAGACGGCGGATTCTTCTACACAGCCGACGACCAGGAGCAATTGCTCACGCGTAACAAGGATTTCACTGATAATGCCGTCCCCAGTGGTAATGCAATGGCCGCGGTTTCACTGGTCAAGCTTGGCAAACTCACCGGCAATGAACAGTATCTGGCAGCGGCCACCCGGACTGTTCAAGGAGCTGCCGACCTGGTGAAGAGTTATCCCTCGGCTGCTGCGCAGACATTGCTTGCTGTCGATCTCATGGTCGGTCCCACGTACGAAATGGTGTTAGCCGCGGACATGAAGACTGAGGAATCGCAAGAAGTGGTGTCAGACCTCCATCGCAAGTTCATTCCTAACAAGGTTGTCGCACTGGCCAGCAAGGACGCGCCAGCTGCGCTGACAGACTTGTTACGCGGCAAGGAGATGCTGGGAGATGACACCACGCTCTACATTTGTGAAGGATTCACCTGTCAGGCACCTGCCCAGGGCAAAGACGAAATCCTCCACGCCCTTGCAGACCTGCTACCAAAATCGCTCTCCGAATAATAATCAGCCGTAGCCGAAAGGCGATGGTTATTAAGAATTGTGATGTTTCAATCCAGTTCTTTCACTCGCAGATTGCGAAACTTGTACGTTTGTCCCTTTTCGCCGTGGTGCTGAATGGCAAGCGGGCCGCGCTGGTCGACGTCGTCGTGAATGTCGGTAATGAGAACATCATTCACTTCGATCTTGATCGAATCCCCGTTACAAGTGATGCGGTAGCGATTCCACCCATCGCGGTCAAAGGCCGCTTGAATCTCCGGACGCTCGAAGTGCACATGCGATTCTCCTTCGTACTCTAAAAGTTTCTTGTCCGTGGTACGACCCGACTGGCTCGGCCAGATCCATTGCCGCCGTCCTTCGTCATACAATCCTCCCGACCAGTTGCGCTCCGATCCATCAACTTCCGCCTGATAGCCGTACACATGGTTCGGTTCGACATGGCAGCGAAACATGAACCCTGAGTTGGCTTCTCCCGGCGGGAGTTTCACTTCCCCCTCAAACACAAAGTCGGAGAACTCACGGTCGGTGACCAGAAAAAACTTCTTGTCCGCATTGAGATGAATCTCCCCGTCGACGACCTCCGCATCGCCCCACTCATAAGGGTTATGCCAACCATTGAGGTCCTCGCCGTTGAAAAGCGTGATCCAGTCGTCTTCCGCAGCTGCGCACGGTTTCACAACGGTTAAGCAGAGGGCGATAGCTAAGTAAGGGAAAGATTTAAAGGGCATAATTATTCCTATATCTTTGGTAGTTGAGCATTGTTCAGGGGAACATACTTAGGCATTCCTGCAAAGCTTAGTTTAGCAGCGAATAAAAGTTCTGAACATGAGTGAACGGAGACTTCGGAGGATGATAATCTCAGAACTATTGAGAGAGCTCGTTTATCACTTAGATGTCGTCTTCCCTCATGACAATAGCAACACGTTCTCTACCAGCTTCCACTACCCGACGAGCGGAATTCATCCCGCAGGTCCAGAACAGGGCAGGGCGGACCAAAAACTCCAGAAGCGTGCTGGAGATCAGTCCTCCGATGATAACGGTGGCCACGGGGTACAGGATCTCTTTGCCCGGTTCCCCTGCAGCCATGGCGAGGGGGACAAGCCCAATCCCCGAGGTGAGAGCAGTCATCAGGACCGGCGCCAAGCGATCCTTGCCCGCGCGGACGATCATTTCACGTGTCCATGATTCCCCTTCGTATCTGACCAGGTGCAGATAGTGGTTGATCAGCAGAATGCCATTGCGCGAAGCGATACCACACAACGAGATGAATCCCACCATGCTCGCCACGGTGAGTGTCTGCCCGGTAAGAACCAACGACGCGACGCTGCCGATGAAGGCCATCGGCAGTGCGATCATCACCTGCAATGCGAGGTTTGCCGAATGAAACATTTTGAACAGGACCAGGAATATCGCAATAAGCGAGATCACAAACAGGATGCCGATGAGCCGTGATGCCGACTGCTGACTTTCAAATTGTCCTTCATATTCGATAAAGTAACCCGTGGGTAGTTTGGCGACGATGGGCCGCAGTCGCTCTTTGATGTCATTCACCACGTCGACCAGCCCGCGATCCGTAACATTGCACTGCACGACGATCCGACGTCGGACCCGCTCGCGGTTGATCGTGTTAGGGCCACTGGCTTTAAAGATACCGGCGACATCTTCAAGCTTCACGCTTCCTCCATCAGGCAGATCGATTTGCAGGCGTTTGAGAGAATCAAGATCTTCGCGAAACTCCTCACCCAATCTCACCATGAGGTCAAACGTTCGCTGGCCGACGAGCACTTGCGAGATTACTTCCCCCTGCATGGCGGTCTCGACGAATTCATTGACGTCGTTGCGACGCAACCCAAATGCTTTGAGTTTTTCCCCGTCTGCTTCAATCCGAAGTTGAGGGATGGTTACCTGCTGTTCGACCTGAAGATCACGCACTCCGGGAACGTCTTCGATTGCGGCCTTGATCTTTTCCGCCTGGAGGCGAAGTTCATCCAGATTATCCTGGTCATCTCCAAACAGTTTGATGGCAACTTGGGCCTTCACACCAGAGAGCATGTGAGAGATCAAATGGGCCAGCGGTTGTTCCACCGAAGTTACAATCCCGGGAATTTCAGCCAGAGACTTGTTGATTTCCTCAATTATCTCTTCGCGACTACGCTCGGAGCTGGGATTCACTGTTGCTACGATCTCGGTGACATTGACCCCTTCGGCGTGCTCATCGAGTTCTGCGCGACCGGTTTTGCGCACCAGGGCTGACAAGTCCTCGAGTTCAGCCAGTCGCTTTTCCACGCGTGCTGCCACTTGGTTGGAAGTGGCCAGCGAAGTGCCAGGGGGCAGCAGTACGTTTATTTGCACAGCCCCTTCGTTGAACGGAGGGAGAAAATCGCCTTCTAATTGCAACAAAGCTACTGCCGCGATTGCAACCGATACGAAGGCAATGCCGAGAATTGGCCAGGCTAAGCGTAAGCTGACGCGAATCACTCCGCCGGCTGCTTCCTTCAACCAGCGAAGAAGGATACTGTCTCTCTCCTCGGCAGAATTTCTAGTTCCCCGCAGGAGCCAATAGCTCAGTACAGGTGTCACAGTGAGTGAAACCAACAACGACGACGCAATCGAGACAATATAGGAAATCCCCAGCGGCGTGAACAACCGACCTTCCATCCCCGAAAGCGCAAAAAGTGGCACGAATACCAACATGACAATGATTGTGCCGTAAACGATGCTATTGCGAATCTCGACACTTGCTCTGAAGACAACCAGCAGTGGATGCTGCGGGGAAGCCGCATGACGATTTTCTCGCAAGCGGCGAAAAATATTCTCAACGTCGACGATGGCATCGTCGACGAGTTCACCAATTGCTATCGCCAATCCACCAAGAGTCATCGTATTGACCGACAAGCCAAAGGCTGTGAATACAATCGCTGTGATCGCAAGAGAAAGGGGGATCGCCGTGAGAGTGATCAAGGTTGTGCGTACATTCATGAGAAACAGGAAAAGAATGATTACCACGAGGACAGTCCCATCGCGGAGTGCTTCGACGACGTTGTCGATGGCCAAATCAATAAAATTCTTCTGCTGGTAGAGATCAGGGATGATGCGAACGTCGGTAGGGAGAGAACTCTTTTGTATCTCATTTAGAACCTCGGAGACTCGGTTGGTTACCTCGCGAGTGTCTGCATCAGGTTGTTTGAGGATCGTCAGCACAACCGCCGTTCCACCAACCATCTGACCATCCTTGTTACGCGAGAAAGCAGCACTATCTCCTCGTTTGACTTGGGCTCCTTCAAGAATTCGGGCAACCTGTGAGAGGGTCACCGATTGTCGGCCTTGTTGTTTGACAACGATATCGCTAATCTCGTCGACGCTTTTCACGCGACCCAGGGACCGCACTAGAAACTCATTGGGTCCTTGTTCATCGAGATAGCCCCCTGCCGTGTTTTGATTACTCTGTTTAAGGGCCTCTTTGACTTCGTGCAAAGTAACGCCGAAACGGAGCAGCTCGTTGGGATCCACGAGAACCTGAAATTGCTTCCGTTCTCCCCCCATCACGATCACCTGTGAAACACCTGGGATCGTGAGAAGTCGTTGCCGCACGGTCCAGTCGGCCATCGTGCGGAGTTGCATGGGAGAGGTGTCCCCTTCGGCAATCATGCCGATCATCATAATCTGACCCATGATCGAGGAGATCGGCATCAATTGCGGTTTGGCCCTTGGGGGCAGCGATTCCGCCGCCAATGCCAATCTTTCCGCAACGATCTGTCGGTCGTTAAAGATGTCGGTGCCCCAGTCAAATTCGACATACACCACTGAGAGACCAATTCCTGAAGTGGTCCGAACCGCCTGCACACCGGTAGCACCATTGAGTACAGTTTCGATTGGAAATGTAATGAGCGTTTCCACTTCTTCGGGAGCCATGCCGGGTGCTTCGGTCATCACGACCACACGGGGGCGATTCAGATTGGGAAACACATCGATAGGCAACTGAGTGGCCTGCCAGCCACCATATCCGAGCAGAAACAGCGCAGTCGCGATGACGAGCAAGCGATTCTGCAGCGCGAAGCGAATGATTGAATTGAGCATGAGAAGGACCTACCGCTTGCCGGTTAATGTTGATGACCCGCGTGGGGATCAATCCTGCCACCGCTCTTATTTGTGATCGCTAGGTGCAACTGAAACGCACCTTTTCCTGCTATAACGTCGCCTTTATGGAGTGCTCCATTATCGGCTATTACCACCGCACCTTGATCGCGATCGATGACTTGTACTGCGACTTGTTCAAAGTGATCTCCTTCTTGACGATAGACATACGTTTCGGCGTCTTCCTCTACTACAGCGGTTGTGGGCAGGACGAATTGGTCTTCCCAGCCGCGAATCGGTACTTTCAGTTGCATTCGCTGGCCAGGTTTGAAGGACCATTCCACGAAACGCTTGCCGTCCGAGGTTTTTCTGTCGAGGGCGATTCGATTGGGCAGACTCAAGTAAAACTTGAACGCGCGTGTCTCGGGATCGATCTGACCCGCGACGTAGAGTAACTCCAGATCCTTGACCGTAGCGCCTGGCGAATCGTCGACCAGCAAGCTGGCAGAAACTTTTCGACCTGCTTCGGCAGCCTGTCGCAATAATGGAGCATCATCTTCAAATGCCAGGCCCTCGATGTGAAGCTCACAATGGTCTGCGAGTACGGCAAGTTCCTGACCTGCTTCAACGTGTTCGCCTTGGGCAACGCTTAACCGCTGAATCTGATACGGGTGGTCTTCTGTACAACTACCATCCGTATGGACGTGATCAGGAGCACGCACAGTAATGGTCTTCAATAATCGTCCAGTATTTCTAATATGGGCGACTTGATCGTCAGTAAATCCATGAAGTAGCATGGCCTGGGACTCAGCGCGAAGCGATGCCTCCAATTTCTGTTTTTCATATTCTTGTTCGAGGACTCGGCGTCCAGCGATGACACCTGCTTCGAGAGTATTTAATCTCTCGATCTCGCGGTTTACCACGGCAAGGTTCTCTACAGTTCGCAAGAAGTCACGCTGGGCGGCCACTAGTTCCTCATGAGTCAGACGCATCTCAAAGAGTGGTTGATCGGCGGCGACCGCCTCCCCGTTGATTGAATAAATCTCTGTGATGATGCCGGTCAGTGGAGCCGTGACATATATCTGTGAACGTCCCGGACGCTCGACGATCATTGCGGGTAATGTGACAAGCTTATCAAAGCGGGTTGGCTTTATGACGAAGGGCTCGAACCCGATATTCTTGAGACCATTTTCGCTCAACACAATCGAAGTGGACTCTTTGTGGACGGCAGGACTATGATTATGTTCTGCATTTTCTTCGTGTTCATGTCCGATGTGCTCGTGCTTGTTGTCCCCCCCGTGCTCAAGATCGTGATCCTCATGATGCTCTTGTGCAGATGCCGTTGGTTCTAATTCGTTCTTGGCAGTTGGATTTCCCGGCCACCAACGATCACTGCTGACAACAGCTGCAATTGCGACACCCACAAAGATCAGACCAATTGCAAGAGCTGCATAGTGTTTCTGACGTTGAATTTGAAGTTTAGACATAAGACTGAATTACCTAACTAGAGCCTTTCGATGAAGGTGCATCTTTGCCGATGAAAATTGAGATTTACGATTAAACTGGGCAGTGCAGCACGAAAGCAGAGTAGGCACGACGACATGCAGTCGCGCCCATGGAAAATAGATATGTTCGCTGCAATCAGATCAATAGGATCTGCAACGTCAAATGGGAACGCAGATGCATCCCAGAAGGTGACGGCCAAGGTGATGCCGCATGTTGCGAGGGCGAGAAGACAACCTGCTCAAGATTGAAGTGGTAGAATACACCGTCGGAGTCGAATGGAGAACTAATTGTGATCGTTACGCTAGCAGAAGAAGGAAGCCACTGACATTGCGTGTGCTGGCAGTCGTTTTTACTTTTTGATGAAGAGTCTGAGCTTGAATGATCGTTGTTGCAATCGTGTCCATCTTCCGAATGCCCATCATGCTCACCGTGGAGAGTGGCCATTGTATGACAAGCATCCTGGTGAGACGAATGGGCGCAGCATCCAATGGCAGCATGGGTTATTATGCACAGAATGGTGATAATGGCGACAAAACGATTCATAGAAGATACTCGTAAACAAGGCTTACTACCTATCAATTATCGCTTCCATAATATGGAGAGTCTAGGGCATAGCAGGTTTTTCGCTTTTTCAGCCTGAGTCAGCGAGATTTCTTGCTGGTTGTCCATCTCTATCAGGCCAAGAATCACTGTTAATCTCGCAAAGTGATAACGGTCTAAATTTGTGTCCTGTTGGATTTCAGCCAGATAAAGATATCGTTCTCGCAATAAAGATTTACGATAAATGCTGCACATCAGAAAGAATATTGGCTCGCGCAAAGGGTATTGCTTGACGAGTGAAGTGCGTTTACCGGCTCCACGAGATGAAGTCTTTAAGCTGTTCTCTGATGCTTTTAATTTAGAAAGATTAACTCCTCCCTGGCTGAACTTTTCAGTGATCACTACTGCTCCTATCCACATGCAGGTAGGTACTCTCATCGATTATAGGCTCAAAATTCACGGGATTCCGCTGAATTGGCAGTCCAGGATTGGCTGCTGGGAGCCTCCAATCAAGTTTTCCGACAACCAGGTGCGAGGTCCCTATCGATATTGGGAACATCTGCATGTTTTTGAAGATGATGGCGACGGCACCATCTGTCGCGATGAAGTCCAGTACGGCATCTGGGGAGGTTCTGTCATCCACAGTTTGTTTGTGAAGCGGGATCTCACTGAGATCTTTACCTATCGGTCCCAGGTCCTTCACCAGATTTTTGCCAAGAATATCATCTCTATGCCCACCGACCTCGTATCTATTTAGGAAAGCTGAATAAGCTTCTTATGTGAAGGGAGAGGTCGATGAGAATTGCTGTTATTGGGGCCGGAGTGAGTGGATTGCTTGCTGCTCGGCTCCTTGCAACCCGACATGAAGTCATGCTCTTCGAGGCCAGCGATTACATTGGCGGTCATGCGAACACGGTTGATGTCGAGCTTGATGGTCGTGAGTTTTCGGTAGATACCGGTTTCATGGTATTTAATGATCGCACGTATCCCAATTTTCAAAATCTCCTCAAGTATCTCAATCTCAATTCTCAAGCAAGTGACATGAGTTTCAGTGTCACCTGTGAACGGACAGGTTGGGAATATCAAGGTAGCTCGTTTTCTGGATTGTTTTCTCAGAAGATAAACATGGTACGACCAACGTTTTGGGGGATGCTCACTGATATACTTCGATTCAATAGCAGGGCCATATCCGCCTTGAGGGATGTGAATTCTCAAAAAAGCTTGCAAGAGTTCCTTAACGAAGGAAACTATGGCTCTACATTTCGTGAGCGCTATTTACTACCTATGACGGCCGCCATCTGGTCATCTCCACATGAAGCGATACTAAACTTTTCTGCACAGTTTCTGCTTCGCTTTATGCACAATCATGGCTTATTACAACTGAGGAATCGACCTCGTTGGCAAACTATTCCTGGAGGCTCTCGACGATATCTTCTTGCCCTCGCGAATGGAATGAATGGCAATATCCGCCTGAACTGCCCTGTCCGCCGAGTGCTTCGCACTCCAAATCATGTGATGGTTGAGTTCAGAGATGATAGGTCAGAACAGTTTGATGCAGTGGTGCTGGCCACCCATGCAGATACGAGTCTGAAAATGTTGGCCGAGCCGTCCGAGGAAGAGGAAAAAATTCTCTCTGCATTTCCCTATCAAGAGAATCGAGCGGTCTTACATACGGATGAAAAATGGCTTCCATCGCGGCGTAGTGCTTGGGCGAGTTGGAACTATTTGATCCCAAAGGATTCTGAGAGCACCTGTGTTACGTATGACCTGACTCGCCTCCAGCGCATTGACTCCCCCAGGCGATTGCTTGTTACCCTCAATCCTCCAAGACCGATTGATCAGAATAAGTGTCTCAGGGAATTTGTTTATCATCACCCCTTATTTACTATCGAAGGCATCGATGCACAGCGACGCTTGCCCGAGATCAATGGAGTTCAGAAGACCTATTATTGCGGTGCTTACTGGCGAAATGGGTTTCACGAGGATGGAATCGTGAGTGCTCTTGCCGTCGCACGAGAATTTGGTATTGGATTAGAATCATGCACAGCAGCTTGTATAGCGGAATCGTCACACATCGTCGAAGCAGCCCAATAGTGCACGCATTCCAATATGGAGTGAATATGGCCTATTTGGATCTGGCGGAGGTCCCTGCACTGCTGAGTCAATGTAAACTTTTTTCAAGCAATCGTTGGGGGCCGGTAAGCTTTCGCGAAGAGGATCACCTCATGACCTCGGCCAGCCAGTTGGATCACGAAGTCCGGGAGTGGTTCTTTGCAATGACCGGTGAGAAACAAAGTGGGCCAATTCGTCTATTGACTCTCCTGCGGTGCTGGGGATATTACTTCAGTCCACTAAATCTGTATTACCTTTTTCGTCCGGATGGCAATAACATTGCAGCTATCGTGGCAGAAGTATCAAATACCCCGTGGCGCGAGAAACACCGATACTTATTGTTGCCAGCCAAGGTTACGCCAGCTACTCAATTGCGATATTCGCATTCGAAGCAGTTTCATGTATCACCATTCATGGATATGGATACGTCATACCATTGGCATTGCACTATCCCGCATGAAACTTTGGAGGTGACGATTAGGTCAGAACAGGCTCAAAATCATTTTTTCTCGGCAAATCTAAGTTTAAAGCGTCGGCCTTTTACGGATCGTGAATTAGCTTTGGCTATCTGTCGGAATCCGTGGTCGACGGTAAGCATCGTCGCAAGTATATATTGGCAAGCTTTAAAACTATGGTGGAAGAAATGCCCCTGCTTTCCTCACCCCAACAAACACACAAAGAACGACGCCCCCGCCAGCCAAGGTTAAATTTCGTCAAGCTGCAGCAGTGCCAATACAGAAGGCTCTCTTGGCTTGACCGATCTTTTCGGGCCGCTTTACTAAGGATTCTTGGCCGAGTCGAACGGGATTCACTACTCTTGCAGGACGATTTTGGTGAGCACACTTTTGGCGAACATAGAGCAACAAGATTACGAGGCTTAGTCCAGGTAAGAGATCGCCGATTTTACAAACTAGTTTTTTGGGGAGGGGGCTTGGGTGCTGCCGAGGCCTTCATTCGAGGGTACTGGCAAACACCTGATCTCACCACGCTACTGCGGGTCTTGGCGCGCAATCGTGCTGCGATTGAACAGCTCGATCGGGGCGTCACACGCCTCGTGAAACCGATCCATCGAATTGGCCATGCAATCAAACGGAACACAATTCAAGGAAGCCGTCGCAATATCCTGGCACACTACGATCTGAGCAATGAATTCTTTGCCTCATTTTTAGACCCGACCATGACGTACTCCTCGGGCATATTTGCCTCCCCGGCGGCCACCATGGAACAGGCGTCGTACTTCAAATTCAACCGTCTTTGTCATCACCTAGCGCTAAGCCCTTCTGATCACTTACTGGAGATTGGCACAGGTTGGGGTGGGCTTGCGATTTATGTTGCCAGAAAGTTTGGCTGCCGTGTGACAACCACGACGATCTCAATTGAGCAATATCAGTTTGCAAAAGCAAAAGTTGCTGAAGCGGGATTGTCGAGTCAAGTGACAGTGCTCAAAGAAGATTACCGGAAGTTGAAGGGAAATTTTGATAAGCTGGTTTCTGTCGAAATGATTGAAGCTGTGGGACGCGAGTATCTTGGAACATATATTGCTAAATGTGATTCATTACTCAAACCCGGCGGTCGATTTGCCTTGCAAATGATCACAATTCCAGTCGAGCGAGAGCAAGCTTATCACGACAATGTCGATTTCATCCAGCGGTATATTTTTCCGGGAGGCTGCTTGCCTTCCTTGGAGTCTTTCCTAGAAGCAGTTTCACAGCGATCGTGTCTGTCGCTATTCAGAGTCGATGAACTTGGTTCACACTACGCCGAAACGTTGGCCCGCTGGCGCGGCCGTTTTGAAGAAAATATCGAGCAGATTCATGCTTTGGGAATGACTGAAGATATCATTCGCACATGGCGTTATTACTTTGCCTATTGTGAGGCGGGCTTTCTCGAAGAAATGATTGGGCTTAAGCAACTGCTTCTCTTAAAACCATCGGCATAAAGTGAGCCTCAAGGAAACGCAAATATGTCGGATTTGCTTATTGCTGTCGCAATTGAACTTACCGAGAGGGGTTGGATTTCTGATTCCATTGTACGTCGCCTGATTCGGCGTTTGCTTGACGACCGATTGCAAAGTGTGCATGAGAAGTGCAATACGCACGATGCTACTCGCAAATTTGCCGAGCGGATGCGAAACACAAACATGCTCGTGGCGGCTCAGGAAGCCAATCACCAACATTACGAAGTCCCTGCTGAATTCTTTCGTCTAGTTCTAGGAAGCCACTTGAAATACAGTTGCGGGTATTGGGAAACGGCGACCTCGACGCTCGACGAGGCTGAGTCGGCCATGCTGAAACTAACCTGTCAGCGAGCTGAAATTGAAGATGGAATGCGAATTCTAGAACTCGGTTGCGGCTGGGGTTCACTCTGCCTCTGGATAGCGGAAAGGTATCCATCTGCCCAGATCGTGGCAGTCTCCAATTCTCACGGCCAACGTCAGTTCATTGAGACGCAATGTAGAGAAAAGAATCTCACGAACCTCAAAGTAATCACGGCGAATGTAGCTAAGTTTGAACCAGATGGCGTTTTTGATCGCGTTGTTTCGGTTGAGATGTTCGAACATATTCGCAACCATTCAGTATTGCTCCAAAGAATCGCGAGATGGCTAGCTTCCACGGGGAAACTATTCATACATGTGTTTTGCCATCATGATTATCCGTACTGCTTTGAAGTGAAATCTAGAAGGGATTGGATGGCCAGACATTTTTTCACAGGCGGAATTATGCCGTCTTTGGATCTATTCGGAAAATATGACGAGGATTTACAAATAGAGTCGCAGTGGATTGTTAATGGTGTGCATTATAGCCGAACCTGCGAGGCTTGGCTTCAAAAACTCGACGCTAGGAAGCCTGAACTCACTGCGATCTTCACCAAGGACCAGAGTAATGCTGAAGCCAAAGTCCTGCTACAAAGATGGCGAATGTTCTTTATGGCCTGTTCGGAGCTATTTCAATACAATAAAGGTAATGATTGGTTTATCGCTCACTACCTTCTTTCACACGCTCAAGCCAATTCATCGAATCAGCATCGTACGCCTTTAAAAACGCCGTTTAAAGTAACCTAGCGTGGTGGCCCAGGAAAGAAGGCGTTGGTTTTTTCAATATAGTCACGATAGGCAGGTCGCCGCTCTACTATCGAGGTCTCCAGCAGTGTAACTCCGCTTACCTTCATGAGTAGAAAACTCATTACAAGTGGACTGGCAATCGTCCACCACGCCCCTCCAGAGGCTGCGATAAGGTAGAATCCCCACCAGACACAAAAGTCACCGAAGTAGTTGGGATGTCTGGTGTAGCGCCATAAACCATTGTTCAAGACTTTAGCCTGATTTCTTGGGTCGCTCTTGAATCGAGCTAACTGCCAATCACCGATGGATTCAAAGGCTATTCCCACCAGGCAAATGATGGTTCCGATCAAATCAAAAGATCCCAATGATTCGTTAAATAGCATTCCTATTTGAATGGGCCAGGAGACAAACCACATTAGAGCGGCTTGAAGTAAAAATACCGTGAACAGACTGACCCACCAGAAGCGAGACCCATGTTTTACGCGCATCTGATGATAACGGTAATCCTCGCCACTCCCCCAATTCCGCCTAGTCAAATAGAGTGATAACCGAAGTCCCCAAATTGTTGTCAGGGCGACTAACAGGTTGGCCCGCATGCCAGGAATCGACAATTTTTCGTAGGTTGCCCAGGCGACAATCACAAACCCCGCTCCCCAACATGGATCGACGATACTCGCGTCGCGAAGTCTCAGGCTCAACAGCCAGAGGACCGCAAAAATACAGAAAACAAGTGACAGGTTTGAACACAGAATGGTGAGAATGGTGTGCATATCGTTAGAACAAGTCTTGCTGCCCATCCGGACCATATTTTTCGATATATTCTTTCACCTTTACTTTGCGGGCTGTGTTCTCGCTGCTCATGTAACGGATCTTGCCAAAGATAGGGCGTTCAGGGCCCCAGGCGCGGTCATAGCGACCCAGCACCCAGAAGATGCCACTGTAGCTGTTGGGGTTGCGGCCGTCGACGGCGTACTTATTGTTTAGCTCGATCATCACGTCCAGGGCATCCTGCGGAGTAGAGGACCATTCCAAGATCTTCTTGCCCCACAACATGCGAAGGTAGTTGTGCATGCGGCCTTCGCGAGTAAGTTGACGCTGAGCAGCATTCCAGAGTTCGTCGTGGGTCTCGGCGGACTCAAATTCCTCAAGAGAGTAGACATGCTCGCGAGGGTCGTCGGCGTGCTCGGCAAGTGTTTCTTGTGCCCAGTCGGGTAGCGAAGAGTAGCGATTGTAATCGTCTCGCTTGGAGCACATATTGTATCCTAGTTCTCGCCAAGTGATGAGTTCATCAAGAAAAGACTCTGCTGCTTCACTCACTCCCCACCAACCGCTTGAACTACCGGTGGCCTTATCGGCAAGTTTTTTAGGAGACCACTTTTCTTTTTCCATCGTGGCGGAGAAGATTTCGTGGGCTGAAATATGACCAAAATGCAAATAAGGTGAAAGTTCGCTTGTGACTTGCTTTTGCGGCTGATTGCGCGAGTCGGCGTACTCTGAAAGACGCTTATTGAGAAACAGCTTCAACTGTTCGCCGGCCGCGCGTTGGCCTCCATCAAAGCTTGCTGCGCCCACGGAATGGTCGATGGGAAGACTATCTAAGTTTTCAAGGAGATCAGTCAGTGATTCGTGATCGTCGGGTTCCCATTGTTTGATAATCTTGGGAGGTAGACTTTTAAGTCTCGGAAAATTCACCTTATTGAAAGGATCATCTGCTGGGAACTCGAATAAATGGGGCGGCAATTCTTTCTGGAGGTAGCGTCGTAAATCGTAAGCCCGCAAAAAAACTTTGTCCGTGGCTCGCATTGGAAGCAGGCCATTGGAATCAACCAACTCGAATCGGCATGGAATCAGTCTAGCAGCCACCGCAAGCATTTTGGGCAGGAAGAAGCAGGGGAAGTCATCGCTGATAACGATGCAGGCACTTTTGCTAAGTTCGGCAAGAAGCCCGGAACCTGATCCGGGTTCGCGTTCCAAATAAGGATAATAGCTAGCATGCGACTTCTTTAGCGCCGCAGCATTATCGACCATACCTTGAATAACAAACCGATGAAGTCGGTCACTCGCCCACTTATAATCACAGCGCAGCGCCTCAAGCACAATCAATGGCTTATCCAACTCCTGTGCCCATTCAACGGCACGCTGGAGGCTAAAGTTCCATCGCGTGCGGCGATTGGCAATCATCCAATAAAGAACGAATTCGCCGTCGGACTTCATATCCCGATCGTTGGCAGAGCGAATGCGTAGTTGGGGGACTTCAGATTCAAGCGAGTGGGACATGAGATGCGAAAAATGGGAGATTTCGGACTACCTAATGTCTGCTTAACCGAACACAAGGCTTCTGATTAACAACAGGGAGAAATAGAAGGCCGAATCGCTGTACACGCATCATCATGGTTGGTTGCTTTGGTTTTTAGAGCAAGTGACGCTTACTTGCCTCTGACGTTGTCGATCGTCTTACGAGCGATACGGGCGTTTTCCTCTATCGCTTTCCAATCCTTGGCAGCAATAGTATCTTTAGGCGTTAGCCAGGAACCGCCAACAAAGGCGATCAAAGGATCAGTAATGTACTCAGCGAGGTTCTTGATACCCACTCCACCAAGAGGAATGTATTTCACACCAAGGTGATTGTACGGTGGAGTCATTGCCCGTAAGTAGGTGAGTCCTCCCAAGGCCTCAGCTGGAAAAAACTTCAGATGACGGCAGCCGAACTCAAGCGCAGCTTCAATATCCGAGGGGGTCGCGATCCCCGGGGCAAAAGGGAAACCCTTGGCGTTTGCTGCCTCGACTACTTTCAAGTTCAGGCCAGGTGAAACACCAAACAAGGCCCCACGCTCAATTACCTCGCTAATCTGCTCCGGTTTAAGAATGGTTCCTGCGCCTACCAACATTTCGGGAACCTGCTCGCGAATTGCAGTTAGTGAGTCTAAGGCAGCTTCAGTTCGCAGGGTGAGTTCCATTGCATTGATTCCACCTGCGATCAGAGCTTTCGCCATTGGCACGGCAGTGGTGACGTCGTCGAGAATCACGACCGCCAGTACCCCAGCGGACTCCAGCTTTTCAAATATTGACGAAACATTCATGGCAGACAAATCCTGTAAACGAACGGTGTAGGTTGATATAATCTAATGAAGATCAGTCAACTTGTCACGTCCGTGATGAATTACCGTAGCTCCGTTTCTTTACAAGGAGTACATGTCAAATGATGAAGCGAATCCTTGTCGGATTGGGAAATTTGGAATATGCCCGTTCAGCTACTGCTAAAGCTATCGAATTAGCGAAAGCTCACGATGCGGAACTTACGGGAGTAACGTTATTGGACATTGCTCGCCTGGATGACTTGGGACCGATACCTATCGGGGCAGGGGAGGCGGCGCGAGAGTTAAGAGAAAGCCGACTGGAAACTGCCAAGGAGATCATCCAGACCGAACAAAAAGAATTTGCCGCCGCATGTGAACAGGCGGGTGTTTCCTATCGATTGCAGAGCGAATCCGGTGATCCCCTGACCGCTCTTGTGTCACTCACTCGATACCACGACCTGGTAATCTGTGGATTGCAGAGCCTGTTTGAGCATGGGGTGGTTGATGAGCCGGTCGACGAATTGGCCAAACTAGTGCAAGAAGGAATCCGTCCATTGCTGGCTGTGGCAGAAAAGGATCGACCAATTCAAAAAGTTCTCGTCTCTTACAGTGGATCTATGGAGTCGGCAAAGACAATCAAACAGTTTGTGCATCTCCAACTCTGGCCAAAAGCCAAAATGAAAATCGTCACATTCCATGATGATCGTGAAATTGGTGCAGAACGTCTTTCGGAAGTTGCCCAGTATTGCCGAGCTCATAGTTATCAGCCCGAAACCGAGTGCGTGGCAAAGCCTCCTATTGAAGCGTTGCTCCCTTACGCCAATGACTGGGGGGCCGATCTGATTGTTCTTGGCAACAGTTCCAAGAGTCTTTTGCTGCGGCGTATCCTGGGTGAGACAGCGTTGCACGTAATGAGAAATTCTGCTCTTCCGCTGTTCCTCGCTCAGTAAGTGCTGGAATTCGCGAAGTATTTTATTGCCTTGGGCATTTGCTCGAATGAGAATAGTAGGGTAGGTTCCTTCACCCGATTACATACTAAAGATATATCATTCAATCCTAGCTGATTATTATGTTCACTTATTATTGGCCCTTAGTTGGTGGAGACTTTTCATGAAATCCAACTGCCAAAACGTCTCAGTTCTGTTGATGGCAATGTTTTTCTCATCGACATTCGCTCTCGCGAAAGAGAACTCCACAAACCAAAAAGATTCCGAAAAGAAAACTGAAGAATCGAAGGAGTCTCCTGAGACCTACGAAGTTCAGCCGAAACCCTTCAGAATTGAAGAGGAATTGGCTGGAGAAATCGTGGCGGACATTAGCTCTGAGATTATTCTTCAGCCAGAATCCTGGTCAGATTTCAAACTCAAGACCATCGTGGACCATGGTGCAAAGGTTCACAAAGGTGAAACGTTGCTGACTTTCGAGGATGATGAACTTCGTAAAGCAATCCAAGACGTAGAAGTGGAACTGCTCATCAGCGAGAGAAAGCTTGCTCGTGCCGAGCAGGAACTTCCTCGCCTGGAAGAATCACTGCGCAGACAGCTCCAGCAGGCTGAGGAAGCTTTCCAGCGTACGGAGGAAGATACCAAGCGTTACAAAGATATCGAGCGCCAGCAGGCGATTGAATCGGCCGACATGAATCTGAAGATGGCGAAGTTTTATCTCGATTTCTATAAGGACGAGCTAGAGCAACTTGAGCAGATGTATGAAGCGGACGATTTAACCGAAGAAACCGAGGAGATTGTGCTTCGCAGGCAACGCTTCTATGTGGAATTCGCGAAGTTTGATTACGAGTTGTCCAAATACAATCATCGAAAAACATTGGACGTCATCATTCCGCGCAGGGATGAAGATATTGAGCTGTCACTGAAGGTTTCCCGAGAGGCACTGGATAAGGCCCGGATAGCCTCTGATATTGATTTGCCACTTGCCCAGTATGAATTGGAAAAAATTCGGACCGAGCGAAAGAAGTCTCTGGACAAGCATGTGAAACTGCTGGCTGATAGATCGCTTCTGGAAATTAAGTCTCCTGCTACTGGAGTCGTTTACTACGGAGAATGCGTCGACGGGAAGTGGAGCAAGATAAGTGACATGCGGCAAAAACTGCTCCCCGGCAAGAGCGTCGATAAAGGAAGCGTCATCCTTACTGTCGTTGATGATTCTTCGCGCTCATTTCTCATCACATTTGATGAAAAGCTTATCCTCGATATCCAGAAAGGAATGAAAGCTGCGGTGCAGCCGGTCGCTGAGGGCTCTGAGCCTCTGAGCGCCTCGATTGATCGTATATCCTCAGTTCCGATTTCTGAAGGAAAATTCGAAGCAAAACTCAAATTTAAGGATGACATCCCTGAATGGCTCATTCCGGGAATTTCAGGCAAAGCAGAGGTGACTACGTACTTCAATCCAAAAGCGTTGCTCGTACCCACGAAGGCTATTCATACCGATGAAGAATCAGGCAAGAGTTTTGTTTGGGTGATCGAGGATGACGACAAAAAGAAATCTTGGGTTGAGACGGGAAGAAGCAAGGAGGACCAGTCTGAGATCCTTTCTGGACTCGAAAAGGATCAAGTGATTTCTTTAGAGGAAGACAATTAGTCTTGTTCGCCGCATAGCGTAAACCTGAACCGCCGAAGACGAACGGCAAACTCACGAAAGTGTGGAAATGCAACGACCACGAACATTGAGCTTGATAAGCTTCCTGGCGTTGTTCTACATGAGCTATAGTGCCAGTGGGGAAACGGATACTTTAGCTACAGGCTTACGTCTCTCTCCCTTAGCCACATCAGGTCCATTACCCACTTCGATTGTGCCCCCCTCTTACGAGGAGATTCAAACAGCCATTGAGCGAGGTGTCGATTTTCTCTTGCAGGATCAGCGGCCCGACGGTGGATGGGGCAGCCCTGAACGCACGAAGGGCCTGAATATCTATGCCCCGGTGCCTGGTGCTCACCAAGGCTTCAAGTTAGCTGTGGCTGGCCTGGTGTTATCTGCACTCGTCGAGTGCGAACCGGCTCTCGATGGTGAGCGAGCAGCCAAGACCCGGCAAGCCATCGATCGGGGTACGGAGTGGATCCTGGCAAACCACGAGCGTGTGCTCCGTGCCGAACCGGCTTCGCTCTACAACAATTGGGGGCATGCCTACGCCATCGAAGGATTGGTCAAGCTCTTTCACCGAGCCGATGGAGATGCAGAGCTACAAGAACGACTGCGTGCTGCGGTCGAGGTTCAAGTGGAACGCCTGGAACGGTTTTCGTATCTGAATGGTGGTTGGGGCTATTACGACTTCACCCAGAACACCCGAATTCCGGCAAGCAGTCCCAACAGTTTTACCACTGCCACGGTGCTGATCCCTCTCAAAGCAGCCGAAGAGATTGGCGTCGAATTTCCCGAAAAGTTGATTGATAAGGCAATCGCCTCTATCGAGCGACAGCGCTTTCCAGATTTTTCGTATGCCTACGGAGAGTATTTGCGGATGATGCCCCGCATGGAAATCAATCGGCCAGGAGGAAGCCTGGGGAGAAGCCAGGTGTGCAACGTTGCTCTGAGGATGTACGGTGATGAACAAGTCACCGACGAAGTGCTGAAAACTTGGCTGAATCGTTTGTTTGCTCGCAACGGCTGGCTTTCCATGGGCCGCAAAAAGCCGATACCGCATGAGAGTTTTATGCTGGTCGCAGGCTATTTCTTTTACTATGGCCACTACTATGCTGCGATGGCCATCAATCTACTGCCTGATCAGGAGCAGGGCGAATTCTTCGCACAATTGGCCAATGTGCTTCTGCCGTTGCAGGAGAAGGACGGTAGTTGGTGGGATTATCCCTTCTACAACTACCACCAACAATACGGCACAGCGATGGCGCTCTACGCACTGCGGCAGTGCCAGATTGAGTAGCCTTCGGGGAGCCAATTCACTTCCGGTCTCTAGAGTACTTATTCGACCCCAAGACCCAGATAATCTCGCGCATTGCCGTAACAGATGTTGCGGATCATCGGTCCCAGCAGCGAATCATCGTCGGGGATGGAGCCTCGCTCGACATCGGTCCCTAACAGGTCACACAGACAGCGGCGGAAGTATTCATGACGGGGATAAGACAGAAACGATCGTGAGTCGGTCAACATACCGACGAATCGTGAAAGGAGCCCTTGATTCGAAAGGGCGTTCATCTGCCATTGCATCCCTTCCCACTGGTCGAGAAACCACCAGCCGGAGCCCATTTGAATCTTGCCGGCGACCGAACCGTCTTGGAAATTTCCGATCATGGTAGCGATCATGTAATTGTCGGCAGGATTCAGGTTATAGATGATCGTCTTGGGAAGAGCCTGTTCGCTATCCAGTCGACCCAGAAAACGAGAGAGCGCTTCCGCCTGGGGCCAATCGCCGATCGAATCGCCACCCACATCTCGCCCGAGTTTCTGCATTAATCCGGCGTTGGCATTGCGCAGTGCGCCGAGGTGGAGTTGCATGGTCCATCCCAATTCGCTATTCCAACGCCCAGCGTGCAGCATCAGATTAGTGGCAAATTGGCGTTGCTCCTCGGCACTCACCGGTTGTCCCGCCCGGGCCTTGTCGAAGATCGAGGCAGCCACCTTATCGTCACAGAAGTCGGCATAGGCATGGCTGAGACCATGATCGGAGAGTCGGCAGCCCACCTCATGGAAAAACTGATGGCGTTTCTTAAGAGCGGTCAGCAAATCTGAAAACTTAGCGATGTTCACGTCGCTCACAGTGGCCAGCTTATCGACCCACCCGTTGAATTGCTGGGTCTGGTCAATTTCTAACACACGGTCAGGACGAAAGGTCGGGAACACTTTGGTGGCGAGTTTGCTCGCAGCAATCTGGCGATGCTCAGCCAGATCATCGGTCGGGTCATCGGTCGTGCAAACGGCGCGTACCTGAAATTTTTGCAGGATGCCGTGGACAGTTAACTCATCGCTCTGTTGCAGTTGCTCGTTGGCCTCGTGCCAGATATGGGGCGCGGTTGCTTCGCTCAAAAGATCATCGATGCCAAAGTAACGTTTCAGCTCCATGTGGGTCCAATGGTAGAGTGGATTCCGCAAGGTGTGGGGAACCGTACGCGCCCAGGCGAGGAACTTCTCATAAGCCGGCGCATCACCCGTGCAAAACTTTTCGGCAACGCCGTTGGCCCGCATCGCCCGCCACTTGTAGTGATCCCCGGCTAGCCAGATCTCAGCCAAATCGGCAAACCGATGGTTCGCGGCAATCTGACCCGGCGGCAAGTGGGTGTGATAATCAAGAATCGGCTCCGCAGCGGCAAACTCACAGTAGAGCCGACGAGCGGTTTTGGTTTGGAGGAGAAAATCTTCGTGAATAAACGACATGTGACTTTGCTCAGGGTAGGGAAGGGAGTTGCGAATTCAAGGGTCTCCATTCTTACCCACTTTGCCCGGAAATTCTAGTAAGAGATATTTTGCAAAAGAGGACCGGCAGCAACGGGGATTCTGTGCGTGTTTGCACAATTAGAGAACAGCAGTCCTGCAGGTGATTCTCTTAGAGGATAATGCCGGCAAAAACACCAACAGACAGATCAAGCAAGTGCCAATTTGTTGCACGGTGAGCTCGTCGTAAAAAGTCATTGCACGGTGGGGTGGTGCTTCTTTCCGGGCGGTGTAAAACGCAACACTAAAACTTCAAAAACTGCGAATCACTTTATCGCTTACGCGATAGTGATTCACTCCAGACAGAAAGCTAATCATTCTGGTCAATCGGGATCGTCCATATCGCAAGCAAAGGCAACGTTGGCGAACACGCCGGGAACGGCGCCTATGCCAACAGTCAAAGCAGCAACGAGCAACAGGGCGGTAGTAAGTTTGCGAAACATGGTTTTGTCCTTTCGTGCCAGGAAGCCTGATTTTTAGTCAATTAAACTTGCCACAGTAAGCTAAACGGGAGAAATGCAGGGTTGTTACAGACCCAGCCAATAGCTTTTTCAAGGGAATTGGTAGCGGAGAATCTGGCAGACCTACTCGCTGTGTTTTGGTGGTCTCTGACTGAAATTAAGCATTCCTGCAATGGCTACATTTCCCGAGATTCAGCAACGTACAAGCTTATCCTAAGTGCAGAAATTGAAACTCGCAGGGATGAGCAGATTCCTTGATGTTGAGTATCAGGCAGACTACGAACAGTGCCGGTATTGGTTGGTGAGAACAGCAAATTGGTCCTCCACACCTAAGCGACAACCTATACGGCACAAAACTGCCCATTACTTGGCGTAAGATCCTGCACTCCCCGAATCCGCAAAAAGAAAAACCCCTCAAAACAAAGCGTTTCGAGGGGTTCTAGTGAGAGGCGCCGCCCGGACTCGAACCGGGGATGTCGGATTTGCAATCCGATGCCTTAGCCACTTGGCCACGGCGCCCTATGTGTGCCTCGGCGAGGGCCGAGTCGCTGTGCAAGGAATATTCGGTATATCCTCACACGATTCTTGAGAAGGGTCTCAATTTTGTCCCCTCTCAACGACTGTAAAGTTAAGCAATCAGGGAATTTCGGTCAAGTGCAGGGAGTTTAAGGGATCGGTGCTTTAGGCACTAAATCATGAGCTATCGGCAACCCTGATTCGCAGCCGCGATAGCAATTCGGCTGAAGAATCTGACGGACTCGACTCGATTCAATAGAAGGCGGTTCACTAGTGAGCAGGCTGCTCAGCAAGAGCATCCGGCGATTTATCGGAAACAGAGGAGACCTGGGATGATCGAGAAAATCATGAACTTGCTGGCGATCCAGCCAAGTGGAAATCTGGATGCCGTGGTCCGCCAGGTTGCTGAGGAGTCCCTGGACGATGTTTCTCAACTAGTTGCCGGCCGTACGAACGGGATGAACTTCTCGGAAGCGCGCGGTTACTTGCGTGCCCGCGCATCCAAGATCGTACGTCGGCGGACCAGGATTGTGCTTGCCAAATCTCCGGAATTCAAACCCTCTGAGTTGGCCAAGATCGCACAACTGGCTACCGAGCGACTGGTACCCCTGGTGATTCGCCAGGCGCGTGTCGGTGTCCCCGAACTACCCACGATTCGCCGTGCTGCTTAGTCGAAAGCGGCTCGTCCTCAAAAAAGTACTGCGGGCTTCTGCCAGCGGCTGGGGGTTATTGCTTCACCATTAATTTCGCATTTGCATGGACACGACAGATTATCCATCGTTGCCAAATCTTGCCAGGATGCACTCCCGTCTTGCTGCGGACAGTCGCCGTGTGGAATCCGTGGTCGATGCACATCTGGATGCGATCGAGCGCTTGTTTTATGCCACCACTGCCGAGGACTGGTCTGGAGTCGCCCAAGCCTCGAAGTTGCTCTCAGAACTTTCGCTGGACAAAGTTGGACCGGAAGTCGTCCGTGAGGCAAAGCTCGTCTATGAAGAGATGAAGCATTCGGCGAGTGAAATGCGCCAGCCTAAACATCTGGCACAACTGCTGGCAGCCTGCCGTGCTGTGCAAAGTCGAACGCGGAAACCTTGAGTGACCAAGTTTCAAGCCTTCCTTAATGACCAAAGGAGAACTTGGTCATTGGTCATTTTTCAGACTTACCAATAACGATAGCCGAAATTGTAGATGGGCTGGGGGTAGCCCGTGTACCAACTGAATGGCCGACCACCTGGACGCGACCAGGCAGGGCTGTACATGGTGGTGAATGGCATTCCAGAAGCCGTGGGACGCCCGGGTTGGAATCCATACCACTTTAGCGACGCCAGCCGGTCCATCCGCTGCTCGGCTCGAAGCATGGCTTTCTGCTGGGCTATGCTCTTGGTGGGTTCAGTCTCTTCGCTCCCATAGTACCAGTTGTTCTGATCGCTCTCTAAGTTGTCGGCCTTGGTAGAACGTTGTGCCATTGTCACATGCGTGTCCCACACTTGAACGAACGTAATTGCCAATAATACCGCGGAGATTCGTAGAATTCGGTGTTTCATGGGTTTGTACAGTCGCAGTGTCGATTGGCAGAGAGTGGATACGGAGAGGGACTCCGAGAGCCCCCAAAAAGTCCTTTCGGCAAGCGGCCTGGAAGGCATTGAGTCTGAGCAGGCTGTTCCAGGCTCAATCGGTTCAATCGCTGCTGAAAAAACAAGTTGCGGAAAGTTTGCGGGGGGCGCTGCTCAGCGGACATTGAAGCGACCAGTTCGTCGAGGGCACATCGCTCGCTACAGCTAGAAATGACGCGATCTTACGGCACATACCAGGAAACCCAGCAATAAAGCGATCCCCGCTGGTTCGGGGACAGCCAGAGTTCCTAGTGGAGAGGGAGAACCGATGATCTGGTAACCAAATTGAATCTGCCAGTTGTCTAAATCAGTGCCATCGACAGCTCCATCGCCATTGGAATCCCCATCGGCCTTGGTGGCGCCGCTAGTGATGCCGAATCCGCGTTGCCAAAGGAGGAAATCACGTCCGTCGACGTCCAGGTCACCATCGAAATCAGCCAAGTGCTCGGCAACCCGCAAGAAAAGCGAATTGCCGATCTGGCTCAACAGCCAGCTATTGTCGACCAACGTCGGAACACTGACATTCGAGAGCGATGAGGTAAGATCACCTGTAGCAGTCACGATCTCAAAAAGATCACCATCGTCCGGTACAAACATTCCTCCGCCGGCATCGATTAGAGAGACAGCCAGCCCACCCGTGATATTGGCTGAACCAGTTACAACGAGTTGGTCGAACTGCGGGACGTTTGGATTGGAATTGTCCGTGCCACCGATTTCAATCTCGAGGGTTCCGGTCGTTTGCTGCTGGTAATCCGCGTTGAGAGTCAAAATACCAGCCGACAGGCCAGGGGCGACGGTACCAGTTTGATTGTCAACAAGCGTGGCTGTGAGGCCTGCACCTTCCAGGCGTCCATTCCCTGACAAAATTACGTTGCCCGTCACAGCGACTTGAGCAGCACCAGTTACTCGTAAAGTGCCAGTCCCAGAGCCAAGAACTACGTCGGCGTCCACCAGTAATGATCCCGTCGAGCCAATGGTGAGTGTTCCATTCGCCCCAGCAGCTGCAGCCACTCGCACGTCCTTGGTTTGCACCGTGCCATTGTTAATCGTCAGGGTGGCGTTGTCAGTAGAGTCTTGACCGACAACCAAACCAGTCGTTGCATTGAGCGCGGCGAGGCTATATTGAAAGCTTCCCAGGTCAAATTCAACCTTATCACTTTTAATAATCGCGCTGTCGGTGGCCACGTTCGTACCAAATTGGACTGTATATCCAGCTACACTACCCAAATTCCAAATTGCCGAATCACTACCTAAGGGGACCAGTCCATCACTCCAGTTGCCACCGAGGTTAAAGTCGCCGCCAGCGTTGTTGTCCCATTGGAAATCTAGCGGAGCCAATTGCAGAAAGCCGTCGTCATAAGGAATTCGCAATTGGCCAGGACCGAAGAGGCTGTTGAGATGTACTTGCGAGCCAGCGATAGGATCCCAGGCGTAGACATTGATCCCGTTGAGCACTAGTGCAGAGTTGTTAAGGATTCGCAAGCCGGCAGGTCCGCCCAAGCCAAAGAGATAGAGAGCTTCTGCTTGTCCGCCTGCACCGCGGTTGCCGTTGTCGATGACATCCAATAGCTCAACAGACGTGCGTTGGGTGGTCGTACCGATCCGCATTTGTCCCATACCAAAGTTGCCATTGATGAAGCTGCCGACGCCAGAATCTGTGCCGCCAACTTCCACCTGCTGGCCGCCGATTCCTTCAAAGCGAACGATCGCGGAGTTGAGGTTGACCGCTGCTTCTACGGTTTGCTCGAACAGGAACGCACCATCAACTCTTACCTCTGCCCCGTTCTGCACGGAAAGGGTCGTGTCGGTACCCATGAGAATTTCTTCTTGAAATATCAATTCGGAGCCGAGATCGGTAGCAGACAGATCGGTATCAAAATTATTCAATTGTCCGAACAATAGCTGACCACCACTCGTCGCTACGAAACGCGTGTTTAGTGTAGTTGTACTTAGAGAGGAGAGGTCAATAGATCCACCAGATTCAGCCAAAAACTCAAGGAAGTCACCACCGCGGGCGCCAACCACCGTTGCCAAACCTGATAGATCGAGAGCGCCATTGTCCCGAGCGACTATCCGATAAATCGGCGATCCCCCAAAGTCCTGATTGAAATTGATATTCGCAATAGAACCAAGCGAGAGTGCGCTACCAGTTCCTTCTGCTGCAAACACGTCCCCGCCCCCAAAATAGCTTAAGGAATCATAGGAAGCAGCGGCAACGGAGAAGTTCTGACCTCCCGATACGCGGATGCGAGACCCATCGATATCTGCCAGTATTCCCAGATTAAGTGTTTGAGTGGGTGCCACGTTAATCTGGCTCCGGCGCACCGTGGTCAAGAGTGGAGCATCGATAGTTCCTCCATTGGGGGCCTCTAGCACTGCGCTAGAGTTGCCACCGGCTCCGTCGAGCAAGTGAAGCTGAGGGAGATCGAGCGTTTGACCATCGGCCAGTTCAAATAAAACACTGCCTTCGATGGATTGCAGTTGAGGGAGTGAAATCAGGGTCCCGTCGCTGGTAATCCGCACATTCCTATTACCACTGAGTGTTTGCAGATTGTTGAGATGCAAACTGCCACCACCGGTAGCTTCCAATCGAAGACTATCGGCTCCTCGAGCTCCTACAATATTCGTGACTCCCGTGAGATCGACGATACCACCATTACGTGCGGCAATTGTATAGATCGGAGAGCCACCGAAATCCTGATCGAAATTCAAGCTCGTTAAGCTGGAGAGATCGAGAATCGTGCCAGCTCCATCTGCCAAAAAAAATTCTCCTCCACCGAAACTACTCATCGAGTTGTAAGAGGTTGCCGTGATATTCGGCAATGTCTGACCTCCAGAGAGAAGAAATCTAGTGCCATCAATAGTTTCGAGGTTGCCAGTGGTAAGGCCTTCCCCAGCCGCCAGAACTACGGTCGTGCTTTGAATGGACGTGAGATTAGGGGCACTGATCTGGCCACCGGGTGAAGATTGCAATATCGTCGAAAAGTTGCTTCCGGCTCCATCAATCGAGACCAACTGGGGCAGACTCAAGATTTGGCCGTTTGCCAGTTCGAATAAGACTCCACCTTGGATCGACTGTAGTAAAGGTAGCGCCAGCGGGGTACCGTCGCTCGTAATCCTCACATTCCGGTTGCCGCTGATTGTTTGCAGCTTATTAAGCCGCAAGTCTCCACCAGTTGTCGTTTCCAGCCGGAGGCTATCAGCACCACGTCCCCCCACGATGTCGGTCACTTCCGAAAGGTCGACGATTCCACCATTCCGGGCAGCAATGGTGTAGATAGGAGAACCTCCGAAATCTTGGTCAAAATTCAAACTGGTCAGACTGGAAAGATCGAGCAAACTGTTGTTCCCATCCGCCAGGAAAAAATCGCCGTTTCCGAAGTAACTAGAGGAGTTGTAAGAAGTTGCCGAGATCGATGAGAATGTTTTGCCCCCCTTAATGATGAATCGAGAGCCATCAATGTCTGCAAGAGTCCCTGTGGTGACACTTCGATTGCTGTCGACTGAGAGCGTCGTACGATTAAGAGTCGTCAGATTTGTGGCATTGATAGAGCCATTTGCAGGAGACTCAAGCAGTGTCGTAATATTGCTACCCGCCCCGTCAATGGCAGTCAGCGCTGGCAGACTAAGGCTTTGCCCGCTAGCCAATTCAAACAAAACTCCTGCTTGAATATTCTGAAGCATCGGCAATGCGATGGGGGTGCCGTCGCTGGTAATTCTCACATTTCGATTTCCGCTGATGGTTTGGAGTTTATCGAGGCGTAAGTCACCTCCATTGGCAACTTCCAGCCGCAAACTGTCGCCGCCGCGTCCGCCGACGATGTTCGTCACGTTTGAAAGATTGACCGTTCCTCCATCAGTGGCAAAGATCCTCCGAATAGGTGAACCTCCGAAATCTGCATCAGAATTTATGGACAATACCGTGGAAAGGTCTGCCAGCGAGCCAGGACCCTGGGCCGTGACGATGTCACTGACGTTGGAAGTGTTGACTAAGGTTGTTCCACCTACGCGTAGAGTTCCACCACCTTGCGCGAGAACGCGCGGCGAGGTTCCCGATAGAATCGAAGCGGCCGAGTTGCCCACATAAGTTCCGTTGTCCGTGCTGAGCAGACCAGCAATATCAGAAGCGTCGACGACAGCGAGGTCACGACCTGGATTAATATTCAGCGTCGATCCACTGGCTAGTGTGAGTTGAAACACCTCATGCCCCGTGCCAGGAACATTAAAATTCACCGTTTGGCCCGTAGGAATGATGACTATGTAATCATCGGACAAGTTGTTGATGGGCACCTGGCTGATGTCCCAGTTGGTTGCAGTGTTGTAGTTGGAGTCGCCACCGGCGCCAGTCCAGGTCGCGGTAACCTGTGCGAGACAAGTGGATAATCCACAGATGAGGTGTGCTGCAAACCAAGCTAGCACTTTAACCGTGCGGAGTCGCCCGGCGAGAATAGTGAAATTCATTGTTGTCTCCCAAGGTGTAGTACTGTAGCTGGAGAGTAATCGGGCGAAGCACAATGTACTAAAATATGGTTGTGAAGACAACAAAATTCCTGAAACAAACGGTTGAATGCTTGAATCGAAAACGTGAAAACAATTTTCCGGCCGCGCGATTCGAATCTATTGCGTGGCCGCGATTACACTCCGCGCTTTGGTCGAGGCACTTTTCCCCCCGGTGTTTTCTTCCCCCGCATTCCTCGACGACCCTTCCCACCAGTTTTCTCCTTGATCGAGTCGACAGGTTCACCAATAGCGTCTTGCATCTGTTCAATGCGATCGCGAATGGCAGCGGCTCGTTCGAATTCTAACCCTTCGGCCGCCTCAAGCATCTCGGCTTCCAATTCGGCAATGTACTCCTCAGTGATGTATTTGGTTTCTTCAGTGCGTCCGACTGCTGCATTGGCCTGGGCGTGAGCGGCCGCGGTGGCTTCTATACCACGGTGAATTGCTTTTCGGATAGTCTCAGGAGTAATACCGTGTTTTTTGTTGTAGGCCTGCTGCAGTTTGCGTCGTCGTGCTGTCTCCTCGATTGCCCGTTGCATGGAGTTAGTCACTTTGTCGCCGTAAAGGATTACTTTGGCATTCACATTGCGAGCCGCCCGGCCGATAGTTTGCATCAGAGAAGTTTCACTGCGTAAGAACCCCTCTTTATCAGCGTCGAGAATGGCAACCAACGAGACTTCAGGAAGATCCAGGCCTTCACGAAGTAGGTTAATACCGACTAATGCTTCGAAGCGACCTTGGCGCAGATCCCGAAGCAGTTCGACGCGTTCAAAGGCATCTAACTCGCTATGCAACCATTTGCAAAGAATGCCTTGGTCTGTAAAATACGTAGCCAGATCCTCAGCCAATCTCTTGGTGAGTGTAGTTACCAGCACGCGTTCCCCAACAGCTGCTCTTTCGCGAATCTGCTCAAGCAAGTGAGGTACTTGCCCACGGGCTGGGACGACTTCTATTTCAGGATCTAGGAGTCCCGTAGGACGTACAACTTGCTCCACCACTTCACCACCGGTCTGCGCCAGTTCATAGTCGGCGGGCGTAGCTGAGACATAAATCACTTGCTTATATCGCTGCTGAAACTCGTCAAACTTGAGAGGGCGATTGTCCAGGGCGCTTGGCAGTCGGAATCCATGTTCGACCAGAGTGGTCTTGCGGCTCCTGTCACCGGCATACATCGCTCCGATCTGTGAAACGGTGGCGTGAGATTCGTCGATGAAAAGGAGAAAATCTTCCGGAAAAAAATCGAACAGGGTAAAAGGCGGTTCCCCTTCTGCCCGTCCACTCAAGTGACGGCTGTAATTCTCCACGCCAGGGCAATAGCCCATTTCAAGCATCATCTCTACGTCGAATCGCGTGCGGGCATTGAGACGCTGTGCTTCAAGCAGCTTTCCTTGTGAACGAAACAACTCCAGGCGTTCGCGAAGCTCCTGGCGAATATTGTCCACAGCATTCTGAATTCTTTCCTCTGGCAGCACAAAATGTTTTGCCGGGTAGATGAATACCTCTTGAAGATTGTCGATCGTTTCCCCTGTGGTGGGATTGATGATCGAGAGTCGCTCGATTTCATCGCCCCAGAATTCGATGCGGTAGGAGAACTCCTCATAGGATGGCCAAATCTCTACACAATCACCTCGCACGCGAAACTTGCCACGGTCTGGATCGGTGTCATTTCGTTCATATTGAATATCGATCAGGCGGGTGAGTACCTCGTCACGATCCAAGGTTCCACCGACTTGCAGGCCAACCATCATGTCTTTGTAGTCCTCTGGTGAACCCAAGCCGTAGATACACGAAACACTGGCGATCACAATAACGTCTCGCCGACTGACTAGCGAACTTGTCGTCGCTAGTCGCATGCGGTCGATCTCCTCATTGATCGATGCATCCTTTTCGATGTAAATATCTCGCTGGGGAATGTAGGCCTCAGGTTGGTAATAGTCGTAATAGCTGACGAAATAGCTGACCGCATTGCGGGGAAAGAATTCTTTGAACTCGCTGTAGAGTTGCGCGGCGAGTGTTTTATTGTGCGAGAGAACCAATGCCGGCCGTTGGACCTCCTGAATGACATTCGCCATCGTAAAAGTCTTGCCGCTGCCGGTAACTCCCATAAGCACTTGGTCGCGCTGACCGGATTTCAGCCCGGCGACGATCTGGCGAATTGCCTCCGGTTGATCCCCGGCAGGTTTGAATGGTGCTTCAAGTTCAAATTTCATGGTCAATACTGCGAGCTTAATCGTCCGCAATTCAAGTTTGTTCGAGGTCGCTGGCGAGTAGAGATCTAGTGCCCAACCAAATATTAAAGCAGAACCGAACCGTTGATTCGATGGGACACGAGAAAATAACTTAACGAACGATCAATCAGATTTCGTAAACGATTCGCCCACGCGTTTGACTGCGACTAATCTGGTCGGTGGCGTAAAGCCCCGCGAGAACAAATTCGACGCATGATGCCCGAACTGCCTCGTTTTCACTGGCATTCACTTCGAATGCCTTCTCCCAAACGGGTGGAACTCGCTGGAGTAGTTTGGCGTAATGCGAAGATGGCAACATGTCACCAACTTCGATCTTTACTCCCTGAGAAAAAATCTGTGCGATCTCGGCCAACCCATGCTTTTCGACGTATTCACTAAACACGGTTGCGATCGCCTGAGCCAGTACGGAGTCGAGAACCTGCTTCTCGCTCATTTGATGGGTGCCCATTAAATCCAATTCCAGCTTACCCAAGGAGGATGCGTAGATGTGGCCCAAATCACTAACCCGCGGTACGGCGGGAGATTCGCCAAGCAGTGCAGCTCGTTGTCGGGCACTGGCTACCATGGTACGGTAATTGGCGATCGAAAGCCGGGCGCTCACGCCGGACTCTTGATCGACATACTTTGAATTTCGGGCGGCTCGGCTGATTTCCTCGACAAGCTCTTTCATGAAGTAGGGAACGACCACGGATTGTGAGGCGGAGAGTGTTGCAGAAGAAATTGTCTGTACTCTTTTTTCACCCGCTTCCTGTTCCAATATCTGCACTCCCAATTCCCGTTCAAGCGGATAATGTGTCTGGATCATCGACCCAATACGGTCCTTGAGTTGGGGTATTACTTTTCCACTTCGATTATAGGTTGCTGGATTTGCACTGAATAGAATTAGCACATCGATATCAAACTTCACAGGATACCCGCGAATCTGAACGTCGCGTTCTTCCAGGATGTTGAACAGTCCGACCTGCACCAGCTCGTCAAGTTCTGGCAGTTCGTTCATCGCGAAAATTCCTCGGTGCATTCGAGGGATCAAACCAAAATGCAGAGCGTCTTCGGCACTCATGCTTACTCCTGAGGCAAGTTTCGCTGGATCAATCTCGCCGATGATATCAGCGAACTTCGTGCCAGGGGAAAGTCGCTCGGCATAACGCTGCTCCCGCGGCCACCAGGCGATTGGCACGTCCTCCGCGGAACGACTTGTGACAATCTCTTTACCAAGTCGCGTGATTGGATTTAGAGGATCGTCGTGTAAGGGAATTTCGGGATCGGCGATATAGGGGATCGCCTCATCAAGAAAGGTGGCCATCAGCCGCATCAGTCGACTCTTGGCTTGTCCTTTCTCACCTAAAAATAAGATGTCGTGCTGAGCAAGGATGGCTATGTTTAATTCCGGAATTACCGAATCATCGTAGCCAATAATCCCAGGATAGAGTTCCTCACCGTTTTGCAACAATCGGAGAAAGTTGTCGTGAATCTCTTGTTTGACTGTTTTCGATTGCCAGCCACTCTCACGCAGATCGGACAAGGTGGCGGGAAGGTCAAGTAGAGTTGCGTTCATGGAAATCCCAGTTCATTCCAGTCAGGTGCATTCAGGTGGACATGCCCGATTATAGGCAGTGATCTAGGAAAGCCAAGTTTTCATTTCAAAGCCGTCTCTAATTACGAAGCCTGTCTTGCTGCCTGAGACAAAGTCAAGGCTAGCTAGATTTCACTGCACCGTCACTTCGGCTGCCGAAAAAACCAGACAGAAACCCGATCATACTTTCGTAAGCCTGCTGTTCTTCACTAACTACGAATTGAACCTTGGCCTTGTGAAAACAAGCGACACTCGATTGGTATCTACAGCGGACGATTACCTGTGCATGGTCGTTCAGACGACGTACTTGCTCAAGAATTCGAAGTGCAATCAGATCATCCGGGACACAGAGTACCACTAAACCGGCTTCATGAATATGCGCAGTACGGAGTATCTCTGGCTTGGTTGCATCTCCCGCGGCAGTATGAAACCCCAGTTGTTCGAAAGGATAGAGATTGATTGGACTGCGGTCGATCAAGGAAACATCGATGCCTTGTGTTTCGAGAAAGCTGGCAATCTGCTTACCGATGGGGCCGATTCCGATGACGACAGCACCTGTCTGAGAGCCTTGTAGCAATCGATCACTAGGTAAAATAATCTCTTGTTCTTGAACTACTTCAACCCATCTGAGTCCGGCGCGCAAGAGCACGGGGGTAAGAATCAACGAACCAATGGCGACAGCATTCAACAATTGATATTCCTGAGTTGAAACTACATCGTCTTGCCATGCCAGGCGAGCCAGCACGAAGGCAAATTCACCAACATGAGCAAGTCCAATTCCAATTCCGAATGAGCTACGCCAGGAAAGTCCTGTCAGTCGCAATGCCAAGCATGCGGCCGCAGCCTTCAAAACAATGACGGCCATTATGGACAGAATTAATAGGATTGGAGACTCCCAAACGATATGTGAGTCAAGCAAAAGTCCCAAACTTACGAAAAACACGGCCGCAAAGGTTTCGCGAAACGGCAAGATCAGCGCTTCAATTTGTACGCTCCATCGATTTCCTCCAAATGCCAATCCCGCTGCGAAGGCCCCGACCGCTGCTGGAAGACCCAGGGCGTGCGCCGTCATTGTGATGCCTCCCAAGGCTACCACCGTAAACAAAATAATAATGTCTGGGCTACGATAGTTGGCCAGGCTGGGGATGAGCCAACCAGCGAGTACATACCGGCTTGCCAGAATGAGTCCTAGGAAAAGCAGCGACGCTGTTGCAAGTCTTGCGAAGTCTCCAAACGACGGTGCTGCATCGCCTGCAAGTATCGGTACCAGGAGTAGAAGAGGGACAAGTGCCATGTCCTGAAACAGCAAAATACCGATTGCTCGTTTGCCGTGAGGTGTGGAGGATTCTCCATATTCCACCAAGGCATTGAAAACCAGCACTGTCGAACTAAATGAGAGGGCAGCCGCTATCACGATGGAAGCGGGAAGACTGTATCCCATGACTTGTAAGAACAACCAGGCGGGGATCGCGACCAATGTCATTTGCACACTACCACCAACGACAAGCTGCTTGCCAAGCCGCAACAGGTCATCGAGTGAGAACTCCAGCCCGATTGAGAAGAGCAATAAGAAAACGCCAGCTTCGCTGATGACCTCGATGTCGTGGTTATCGCGCCCCACCCATTCCAGCGCTCCATTTCCCAGGAATCCTCCGATAATTAGATAGCCAACAATCGCCGATATTCCCAATCGTCGACATAAGAGCGCAGCCAACAGCCCTGCAGCAAGAATCGAAAGCAGATCGACGATTGTGTTGAAAGTCATAGCGTGAAGTGTAGTGCTTGTCCTGGGCAGCTGCCAGAATTTATTCTCAATTAGCTTATCTGATTTATCGCTTAAAGTTCCAGCTTAAGTCGCCGCCTCATGGTGACGAACCGAGATTATGCCGACTAGAGCCTGAGTAAGTATAGGGCACCTGGAAACTCCAGAGCCGGCGGATTACTATGGAATAAGAGTCACAATGAATCGCAAACGCCTTCGATAGCCGTTTTTTGCTTCGACGGCCAATACCTAATACCTTCCCTGGGGAGAGAAAAAATGGTCCAGCGAATTTGCAGCCAAGCGTCTTTGATCGCGTTAGGAATATCTTTCGGCATTCTTCTGTCAATTAGTTGGTTCGGGATAGGACAAGAGATTCCCGTGCAGGCAACCGCTACCCACGGAGAACAAAACTTTGCCATTGCCACTGGGTTTGTCGACGAAGAGCAAGAGGCATTTTATTTTCTTGATTTTCTTACAGGCGATTTACGGGCTGCTGTAGTGAGTCGGCGAACGGGAGAATTCGTCGCTTTTTTTGAAAAAAATATCCTGCAAGATTTTAGTGCTTTGAGTAAGAACCCCAAATTTCTGATGGTCACTGGCGAGGCGAACATACCGCGTGGGCAGGCCCCCTTTCAGCTAGGCAACAGTTTGATCTATATTGCCGAAGCAGCTAGTGGAGAGGTCAGTGCGTATGCGCTGCCTTGGAATCCAAGCCTGAGTGCCAAAGGGGCACCTCAAAGAGGCTCTTTTGTCAAACTGGCTGGGGGTTCATTCCGCACCGCGTTCGTTCGAGATGAGTAATCATAGTATGCAATTGAATGTAAATGGCCAAAATCGCGAGTTGGCGGAGGGTGCCACAGTCGCTCAATTGATTGAAGAATTGGCTCTCGATCCGCGCACTTTGGCTGTGGAACGCAATAGGGAGCTTGTTCCCCGCGCTCAACACTCACAAACGCAACTAAAAGAGGGCGATCGCGTCGAAGTAGTCACACTCGTTGGGGGTGGGTAACATACCCTTTACCTTCCCGGCCACGCACTGCTTCGACAAGATTTGAAAAGGAATTTCATAATGGTAACCGATCTGCAAACTCATGCATCACTTACTATTGGCACTCACACACTTGCAAGTCGGTTGATAGTCGGCACTGGAAAGTACGCAAATTACGAGCTAATGAGCGAAGCCTTAGTGCGCTCAGGAACCGATTGCATTACCGTCGCCGTACGCCGCGAGCGACTCATTGACGCTGCCGGAAACAATCTGCTTGATTTCATCGATATCGAGCGGTACACCTTGCTTCCCAATACGGCGGGTTGTTTTACCGCCGACGACGCAGTTCGGGTTGCGCGTTTAGGCCGCGAAATCCTCGAAGGCTTGGAGAACCCCGGAGCCGATTGGGTGAAGCTTGAGGTTCTGAGCGATACAAAGACATTGCTTCCCGATCCTGTTGCCACCCTCGAGGCAACCGAGAAACTTGTTGAGGATGGTTTTCAAGTCCTTTGTTACTCAACAGATGACCCAGTAGTTGCACGCCGGCTGAAACAAGCTGGTGCAACTAGCGTAATGCCTGCGGGGAGCCCGATCGGGTCAGGGCAGGGGGTTCTCAATCCCAACAATATCCGAATCTGCTTGGAGTATCTCAAGGATGGAGACCCCGACTACCCGGTAATTGTTGATGCCGGCGTGGGTACTGCCAGCGACGTGACGGTCGCCATGGAACTGGGAGTCGATGGCGTGTTGCTCAATACAGGCATCGCACATGCCCGGGAACCACTGCTAATGGCCGATGCGATGCGTCATGCCACCGAAGCTGGTCGCCTGGCTTATCTTGCCGGCCGAATTCCCAAGAAACTCTACGCCACCGCCAGCAGTCCTGAGGAAGGGGCGATCACCAGCAAACCAAGGTAGTCTCTCGACACTAGTTTCTCGAGGCAGAATGAAGGATTGATGTCCGCGCCATCTTCGCTCGATATAGCCGACATCCTGGGCCCAACCGGGGCCATTGCTCGGCGGCTCCCCAAGTATGAACAGCGTGAGCAGCAATTGGCGATGGCCGACGCCGTGCAACGAGCAATTCGTAAGAAAACGCATCTAGTTGTCGAAGCAGGAACGGGAGTAGGAAAGAGTTTTGCATACTTGGTCCCGGCTATACTGGCGGCGACGCAGGATCAGGAATGCGACGACACCAATAAGAAACCAGTCCGGGTCGTGATTTCCACTCACACGATCAGCCTGCAAGAGCAGCTCATCCATAAAGACATTCCGCTTCTCAACAGTGTGATACCGCGCGAGTTCTCGGCGGTGCTCGTCAAAGGTCGCAGTAATTACATTTCGTTGCGTCGTATGCATAAAGCCTTGTCACGGGCTCCCATTTTGTTTGATACGCAAGGGGACATGGACGAGCTGCGAGAAATTCGCCGTTGGAGCGAAACGACGGAGGACGGATCGCGAAGTACGCTTTCATTTCAACCATCTCCACAAGTATGGGAAGAAGTATCCAGTGACCATGGCAACTGCATGGGCCGCAACTGCCCCACCTTTAAGCAATGTTTCTACTATAAGGATCGTAGGCGTGCACAGCTTGCGCAGCTCTTAATTGTCAATCACGCTTTGTTTTTCAGTGATCTAGCTCTCCGTCGCGCCGGGGTCAGCATGTTGCCTGATTACGACGTCGTGGTTCTCGACGAAGCCCACACTGTCGAAGCGGTTGCTGCCGATCACTTAGGAATCCGGCTAACTACTGGCCAGTTTGAGTACCAATTGAGTCGACTTTATAGCGACCGCACGCACAAAGGACTGCTTTCTCATCCAGACATGCGTGACTTGCAGCAAAAGGTAGGACGATGTCGAATAATGGCCGACGAATTATTTGCTGACCTGTTGGATTGGCAGGAGGGCAAGGCACCTGCGAATGGGCGTGTGACGACTCCACTGGAGATTTCGAATCATCTCAGTGCTGAGCTACAGAATCTGGCGCGGGAAGTAAAAAAAGTCGGCGACTCACAAGAAGACGAGACGGAACGTCAGGACTACATCGCCGCCCACGATCGCCTCATGGCCTTGTCCGGTGAATTAAATTGCTGGCATCGCCAACAACTTCCCGATGCTGTCTATTGGGTCGAAGCGTACAGATCTCGTCGGGGTATGCCTCGACTCTCAATGTTGGCTTCCCCGATCGATGTCGGGCCTGTGCTAAGAGATGAATTGTTCAATGAAATCCCCACGACAATTCTTACTAGTGCCACCTTGGCAGTCGGCAAAAAGGCGGGGTTTGATTTTTTTCGTGAGCGGATTGGGCTGGTCAAGAGTGAGACCTTACAACTCGGTAGTCCCTTCGACTATCAGGAGCAGGCCGAATTGGTCACTCTACGGGGTATGCCAGATCCCGCTACGCAACGTGAGGATTTTGAAAGGGCTTCTTTCGAAATGATTCGCCATTTCGTTCGTGAGAGCGATGGTCATGCCTTCGTGTTGTTCACCAACTACGACATGCTCCGCCGTGCGGCTACTAATCTTGTTCCCTGGTTGCGATCTCACAACCTCAATCTCCTCAGCCAGGCAGATGGAACTCCCCGCACCCAGATGATTGAACTCTTCAAGCAAGATCCAAGATCCGTACTTCTGGGGACCGATAGTTTCTGGCAAGGTGTCGACGTGCCTGGGGATGCATTGCAGCTTGTAATCATCACAAAGTTGCCTTTCAGCGTCCCCGACCTTCCCCTGCTTGAAGCCCGCTTCGAGGCAATACGCGCTGCGGGAGGACAGCCTTTTCAAGAATATCAACTCCCGGAGGCTGTATTGAAACTGAAACAAGGCTTTGGACGTTTGATTCGCACTCGCACGGATAAAGGTCGCGTGGTGATCCTCGATCCACGAGTCCATACTAAGTACTATGGCCGCACATTCTTGGAATCTCTACCCGATTGCCGGAGATTGCAATTGGACTATACGAATCAAGTAGTCACCTGAGTCAGAGAGAAAATTATGAGAGAACAGGTCTTAGAATCAAAGGCTCAAGAAAGCACTGCCTCAACATCACGTTTGTTAGCGCTCGATGTGTTTCGTGGTCTGACAATCTTGGGGATGATTCTGGTCAACAATCCAGGAGATTGGGGACATCTCTATTGGCCTCTGGGGCATGCCGATTGGCATGGCTGGACACCGACCGATCTCGTGTTTCCTTTCTTCTTGTTCATTGTCGGAACTGCTTTAGCGTATTCACTCAGAAAGTATCGTACGGGTACGCAGATCTCTCCTGCCGTCTATTGGAGAATTGCTCGGCGAACTGCCGTCTTAATTCTCCTAGGTTTGCTTTTGAATCGCTCGAGTGCCATCTTCAACTTTCTGCTGGGAAACGCCGATTCGATTGATTTTTCCAATTGGCGACTACCTGGGGTGCTGCAGCGTATCGGATTAGTCTATTTTGCGGCATCCCTGATCGTGTTGCATCTCGGGCTCCGTGCTCAGATAGTCCTCTCTGCTGTTTTGCTCCTCGGTTACTGGGGACTATTGTCCTGGTTCCCCGGTAATGACTACCAGTCGAATCTTTCGCCTGAAGGAAACATGGTTCGTGTAATTGATCGAGCTTTGATCGGCGAAAGTCACATGTACACCCAAGCGACTTCGGAAAAGACTGACCCTGAAGGACTGCTGAGCACACTACCAGCAATTGTCACCGCGCTGTTCGGATATTGGGCCGGGTTACTGATTCAACGAAACGGTGCAACCGTCAGAACTGTCGGCTGGTTAATGACCGCTGGGGTGATCCTTATCGGGCTAGGCCTCTTGTGGGGCACCTCATTTCCTATCAATAAGAAGATCTGGACGAGTAGTTTCGTGATTCTTACGGCTGGATGGGCGATGGTCGTACTTGCAAGTTCACTACTGAAGTTTGATATATGGGGCTGGAAACGTATCGGCCGGGCATTTGAAGTGGTTGGCGTCAACGCCATCTTGGTTTTTGTAGCCTCAGGGCTTTCGGCTGTGCTTTTAACGGTGACCCATGTGGGTGATCAAACCACGAAGCAATGGCTTTACGAAACTCTGTTCACCTCTTGGATTCACACTCCCGAATTATCCTCGTTGGCTTATGCCACCGCAACGGTTGCCTTCTGGTGGTTTGCTATGTGGCTGTTATCGCTCCGCGGCTGGACGCTTCGTGTATGATCACAATCAAACCGAACCGTATTGCAACGATCTCCCCCCATTTGAATCGGGTTCTCCTCTTAGTTATACTCATTATCTAACCCTCTAAAGGAGATCTGCACTATGCAACTGCGTTTAATCTTTTGTCTTCCACTGATTGTTCCTTTTTCAGTAACTGCTTTTGTGCCATTAACTCAAGCAGCCGTAGACTTTCAGAAGCAAGTCTTGCCGATCTTTGAGGCAAATTGCATCAAATGCCATGGCGAGAAAAAAGCCATGGGCAAATTACGCTTGCAATCTGCCGAAGCGATTCAGGAAAAGTTGGCAGATGATGAACATTTAATTGTTGCGGGAAATCCAGACGAGAGTGAGCTCTATGAGCGTTTGGTCCTCCCTGAGGACAACAAAAAGCGAATGCCTAAAGGGGGTGATCCACTTGATCAGTCCTCAATTGATCTCGTAGCGCTCTGGATTAAGGAAGGAGCCAACTTCGGTGAGTCGACTGAAGAAAGTTCTCCACCAGCTGAGGCCAAAGAAAGTTCTTCAGTTGAAGAAGCGGCATCTACAGAACCGACTCCAAAGCCCGAGCCTCCCAAAATTGAACCCTTGCCACTGCCGGAAGTAGACCCGGCTTCTGAGGAGGCAGTTGATCGCTTGCGTAAGGCCGGTGCCCAGGTGATGCCCTTGTTTGCAAAAAGTAATCTGTTGGATGTGTCGTTTGCGCTCTCCTCTGAACCCGTGAATGATGAGGCACTGGCATTGCTTGCAGATGTAGCACACCACGTGATCTCGCTGAATTTGCGTGGTGCCCAGGCGACTGACAAGGGGTGGTCACAGCTGGCGAACTTGACCAATCTGACAAAACTCAGTGTGGAAAATTCCAACTTTTCCGATGCGGCGGCTCAGTACTTGGCTGGGCTGAATCGCTTGGAATCGCTGAATCTCTATGGCACAAAGGTTGGGGATGGGGCACTTGAACCTTTGAAAGGCCTCAAACGCCTGCAAAAAATCTATTTGTGGAAGACCGATGTTTCTTACGATGGTGCCGTCGGCTTGGAGACTAACCTGCCAGGCATCGAGTGGAATCTGGGCTGGGATCATCCCGTAGTTGCCCGCAAACGGCTCGAACAACAAAAGGTCGATTTCACTGCGGATGTTAAGTCGAAGCAACAGGAAACCGCCCGCTTGCAAGCCGATCTCAAAATCGCACAAGAGGCGCAGGCAGCAGCAGAAAAACGTCTTCAGGAAGTCGATGAAGCCTTGAAAAAACTCTCAGGAGAGCAGCCGGAATCTGCGGAAGTGGAGCCCGAAGTGAAGCCAGACGCCTAAGAGCTAGCTACATTTTTCGAGGTTTGGCTTCAAAGTCCCTCCCTCTGGTGCTTCCAGAATCCGAGCCGTGCTCAGGTAACTTGGCACTTCTAAAGCCTTAACTGGATTGTACTTAGATTGAGAAAGTAAATAACCCTGAACCGCGGTTGAATCTGACTTGCAAGTAAGATTTAGGGTTGGACTCTCAGGAATTCACGAAGTACTTACAGTGAGACCGATTGACGTACTCTAATAGGGTAAGTCTATAATGCCGCTGCAATCATTTGTCCAAAGCTTATTGGACGATGTTTGCGCCTCTCAATCGCAATCAACTGGCAAATGAGGCTTGAGAGTTCAGGTCAAATGTGAGTTGAATTCGATGAAGCGGTCAGTTGTTGTTCTGCTGGCGATATTTCTCTTAACCCCTATAATATTCTACTGTGCGATTCGCGCAGTAGCCGGGAATAAGAACGATGTCACGGATTGGCTCCCGGCAAGCTATCCTGAGACCAAAAGACTGAATTGGTTTCGCAACTTCTTTGTGGCGGATCAGTTCGTTATTATTAGCTGGGACGGCTGCCAGCTCGGGGACCCATCTCTTGGTTCCCAGGATGATCCCCGCATCGCCAAACTTGCAAACGCTTTGCGATCGGTCACGCTTCAACCTGCTGATGGTTCAGAATCATTTCACTGCTTTTCGTCCATTACAACGGCACGTGAAATTCTCGATGAGTTAACTTCTTCTCCTTCAGAAATCCCGTATGCCGAGGCAGTGAGAAGGCTCAAGGGCACGTTAATTGGTGTTGACGGAAAGCAAACTTGTTTGATCGCCTCGCTCTCAAAGCAGTCGATCGACCGCATGCGAGAGGTGTTGGGCCGTCCCAACGATCGCCCTCTGAGATTACGTCCTCCTCAGCAATCTCCGCTTTTTATCGCATTGGCTGAAGTGGGTCTGAGCAACGCAGAAGTTCGCTTGGGTGGTCCCCCGATCGACAATGTCGCCATCGACGAAGAGGGGGAGCGAACTCTTATTCAGTTGGCACTCCTCTCGGGTGCCTTTGGAATTGCGCTCACGTGGTGGTCGTTAAAAAGTTTGCGAATGACTTTCATTGTCTTCGGATGTGGCATACTTAGCGCTGCCTTGTCACTGGCCACCGTTTACATCACCGGTTCGACCATGGATGCGATTCTGATGTCGATGCCGGCATTGATCTATGTGCTCGCGGTTTCCGGTGCAATCCATTTTATCAACTATTACCGCGAGGCAATTCACGATGGTGGGTTCGAGGGCGCTGTAGCTCGTGCGCGGATTCACGCATTCAAACCCGCTTTGCTCTGCTCGGTTACAACGGCAATCGGTTTAGCTTCGTTAGTTCTAAGTGACATCATCCCTATCGGAAAATTTGGTGGCTACTCGGCTGCTGGAGTCCTCAGCATGCTGGCTGTGCTGTTTATTGTGTTACCTGCGATCATGCAGCTTTGGCCTTGGCATCCTCCAGAAGTGCCCCACCCCACACATTCCGAGCAGACGTCAAACAATCGCCTCAGGAATCCCAAGTTAACGTGGCTGGCCTGGGCCAAGGCGGTACATCGGCACCACTTGCTGGTGATGACAGGCTGTCTGGCTGTAATCGTGGCGCTGTGTTTTGGATTGCCCCGGGTGACGACTTCGATCGACTTGTTGAAATTATTCAGCGAAGAAGCGCGAATCCTGGCCGATTATCGTTGGTTTGAAGAAAAATTAGGACGACTCGTTCCAATTGAGGTGGTCATTAGATTTCCTCGAACTCAAAGACAAGAACACTTACCTGAGGGTGCGCAACCTGTGGAGCTTCTTCAGACCATGTCTTTTCTGGAACGATTGGAGATGGTGCAGAGAGTTCAGAATGCTATTCAAACCAAACTGGGTACCGAAGGCGAAGACCTGGTGGGGGCAACCATGTCGGCAGTCACGTTTGCTCCCAATCTTGCAGATGGTAGCAACAGCTTTGTGAATGCCACGATGCGCTATGTCGTCAGCGAAGAATTAACTGAGCATCATGAACAATTGGAAGATTCCGGTTATCTGGCAATCGACGAACAGAATGATGAGGAACTCTGGCGAATTAGCGTTCGTGTAGCAGCTTTCCATGATTTCGATCACGGGCAGTTAGTCAATCATTTGAAGTCCGCAGTTGAACCGGTGCTGGCAACTCAAAGGGCAAGTCTTGTCGTACTTCAATCGTTGGCTGACCGCAAAGATGCATTGCCTACCGGAAGTAAAGTGTTGATCTGGACAGACAAGCCACAACATCAACAAGCGGTAGACCTGGCTTCGACGCTGGTCAGCAAACGAATTCACGTGGATCGTTTGGAAGCACCGTTTGAAAAGCTGACAGCTTCTCAATTGAAGAAACTGAGTGAGTATGACGGGTTGGTGCTTTCCGAGGATGCTGATCTTGGTGAGCAGATTCACATGATTCGCTCCGGAGTAAAAGTACTCGGCGTCATCCACCCGGAGTATCAAGCGCCGGCCGATCATTCGCGACATGCCAGCGTGGTCTACACGGGAGTCGTACCGATTGTTTACAAAGCTCAACATGCCTTGCTCGACAGCCTGGTGGAGAGTAGTTGGTGGTCGTTTGCTTCGATCACACCTTTGATGATGTTCGTCTGCAGGGGCATCTTTTCTGGTTTGGTAGCGATGATTCCCAACGTGCTGCCGATTCTTGTGGTGTTTGGAGGCATGGGTTGGCTAGGCATACCTGTTGATATCGGTTCGATGATGGCGGCCAGCATCGCCCTCGGGGTGGCTGTCGATGATACGATTCATTTTCTCGCCTGGTTTCGTGAAGATTATGAAAAACTTAAGGATCGCAGTGCCGCGACCATCTCAGCATATTCCCGGTCGGCAACACCCACGCTTCAGGCCGCACTGGTCAATGGTTTAGGGCTCTCCGTGTTTGCAGTCAGCAGTTTTACGCCCACGGCCCGATTCGGTTGGCTCATGCTTACCATACTTTTTGCCGGTGTGATCGCAGAACTGGTCATGCTGCCTGCTTTGTTGTTCAGTCCTTTGGGAAAGACTTTCAGTATCGCATCTGAGCGGCGATGGATTCCTCGCATGAAGCTCAAAACGCGATTATTCGAATCCAAGCCTCTTGCCGGACAGATTCGGAATTGAATGATCTACTAGGGCAATCTAAGCTCTACTGAACTGCCGCTAAAAATCTGGTTCAGTTTTCTTACCAGCAAGAAGTCGCTTTCCCTCTCAATGAAATCCAACAGATGATCAATGTCCGACGATTCTTTGAAAGTTTCTGAATCGGCTCCCAATTATTTTGGGTCGGAACCTACGCACCAAGCCTTCTGGCTGTGGGTCATGTGTCTCACGGGTGTTGATTATTTCAGCACTCTGGGCTACCAACCTTCGCTTGCCTATGACGCCACGGGACGATTGGCGCCGATTGCCACTATTCTGCTGGTCGCAGTTACGCTCGGTTGCGCTTTACCCGTGTATCGCTACGTGGCTGCAAAATCTCCTCATGGTTTGGGATCGATCTCCATGCTGGAGAAACTAGCTTCCGGTTGGGCCAGCAAGCTCATCGTCCTGGTACTGCTGGGCTTCGCAGCCACGGATTTTGTGATTACCAAGACGCTCTCTGCTGCTGACGCTGCGGCACACATGGTGCACAATCCTTACTGGCAGCAACTCCCCGGATTTCTGCAAAGCCCGATGCTGCTTACGATGGGCCTCTTGGTTCTCTTGGGTGGCATGTTTCTGCGTGGCTTTCGTGAGGTGATTGGAATCGCCGTTCTGTTGGTCGGCGTCTACCTCCTGCTCAATTTGATCGTCATCGCCGAAGGGCTCCGCTTTCTCTTTTCCCGCCCCACACTCATTAGCGAATGGTGGTCGCATCTGCAGACGGGACTGTGGGAAATTCCCCATTCACCGGTGGAAGGCAGTGGGCTCTTTTCCATGCTGGCTACTTGTGTCATCCTGTTCCCCAAATTGGCCCTGGGTCTCAGCGGTTTCGAAACCGGGGTGGCGGTCATGCCGCTTGTCCGCGGTCACCTGACAGACGATCCCAATCACCCGGAGGGTCGCATTCGCAACACGCAACGACTGCTCCTGACGGCGGCAGCCATCATGTCGGTCTTGCTCCTTTGTTCTTCACTTCTGGTCGCTACGTTGATCGAAAAATCGGCATTGCGCGGTGGGCCGGCCGCCGATCGTGCCTTGGCTTACCTTGCCCATGGGCAGTCTCATTTTTCGATCAGTCCAATCTTTGGGGAAACATTCGGAGGCCTCTATGATCTTTTTACGGTTTTGATTTTGTGGTTCGCTGGGGCCAGCGCCATGTCGGGCTTGTTGAATCTCTTGCCCCGTTACTTGCCTCGCTACGGGATGGCCCCCCGTTGGGCGGAAGCTACTCGCCCATTGGTTATCGTGTTGACATTTGTGAGTCTCGTCGTCACCTGGATTTTCAACGCCAGTGTCGAAGCGCAAGGTGAGGCTTATGCGACTGGCGTGATGGTGTTGATGTCGAGTGCAGCCATCGCCGTGGTCACCGACATCTGGCAGAGCACATCTGCTGCCGGAAAGCCAAGGATCGCTTGGGGGTATGTCATCGCTTCGTTCGTGTTTCTCTACACGACCGTAGCTATCATGATCGAAAAGCCGGATGGAATCAAAATTGCCGGCGTGTTCATTCTGGCCGTTATCGTGGGGTCCGCCATCTCGCGGATGCGGCGTAGCACCGAGATGCGGTTCGAACGATTCGAATTTGCCGATGCCGAGTCTCGTGTCTTGTGGGAGACGCTGAAGTATCTCGACTTTCCGGTGTTGGTTCCTCACCGCCCTGGTCGGCACAGCTTGGAACAAAAGGAAAACTCAATCCGTCGAGTGCATCGCCTGGGCCCGGATATCCCTATTGTCTTCGTTGAGACACACTTGGGAGACACCAGTGAATTCACCCAAAGTCCGACCATCTCCGTTTTGCAGGAAGAAGGGCGCTTTGTCATCGAGCTGACCAAGTGCGTCTCGATAGCCCACGCCATCGCATTGGTTTCTCTCGAGTTGGCCCAATCGGGCAAAATTCCTGAAATACATTTTGGTTGGTCCGAGCGGAGTCCATTGACGGCAAGCCTTAACTTTGTGCTTTTTGGAGAAGGCAATGTCCCCTGGCTGGTGCGTGAGCTGATTCGCAGGGCAGAACCCGATCCCGAGAAAAGACCACGCGTCTTGATCGGCTGAGCGGGATTTTTGGCCCCGCCAGTTTTGTCAAAAACTTTTTTTACAAAACAAAAGTGAATTTCCCCTTATTTTATAGAGTCCGTCGGAGACTTTTGTAAACAAAAGTCGACAGTAGTCAGTGGTTAGTGGTTGGTGGTTGGTGGTTGGTGATTGGTGATTAGTGATTAGTGAATGGTGATTGGACATTGGTCATTGGAAATTGGAAATTAGTAGTGGGTGGTGAGATGAAAGGGGGGTAGGAATTAGGGGCTGGGGGCTGGGGAAAAAAGATTCACCAACCATGCACCACCCGCCACTCGCGGGGTTGATCATTAGTCAAGAGTCGAGTGTCAAGAGTCAAGAGCCAATCGATCTGGCTCTTGGCTCTTGTCTCTAGTCTCTCGACTCTTCACCATAGCAAATCGAGTGGCACAAATTCTACAAGAATTTTTGGGCCAGTAGGTCGTGGCTTGCCGACCCACGAGTATGAGACTGCGGCGGGTAGCACCCGTCCGCCCCGCTGCGGACAATCCCTCAAAGCAGGTAGATGATACCGTTGGCTCGGACATCTTCCCGGAGTGAGAGGAATCTCTCCGTTCTTCATCTGAGGGTGCCACTGGCTCCGCCAGTGTGCTTCGGATCTGCCATAGCCTTGCACTTGTCAGCAGATTAAACGCTCCAACCCAAACATCTCCCAAAGAGAACCTTGAGAGGTATTCAGGAAGTTACGACGGAATTACCGACAAGGTGTTGGTATAGGGAAGACACTGGCAAAGCCAGTGGCACACGGGCGACGGTACCAACGATCTGGTGCAGACCCGTTACCATAATGCCGTGAATGAGATCGATGGCAATGCGGGCAACTCGATCACCGCCAGTACGGGCACGAACTGGGCCGACCCGACGTATGACAACGCGGGCAACATGACCACCAGCCCTCAGCCCTCGGCCCCGGCATCCTCTTTCACGCTGAAGTACGACGCCTGGAATCGTTTGGTCAACGTGACGGATGGATCCTCGGTGGATGTCGATTACGAATTCGACGGCCTCAATCGGCTGATTGTTCGCACGACTTCCAGTGAGACCCGCCAGTTCTACTACACCGAAGACTGGAAGGTCGTCGAGGAGCAGGTGGGCACAACCGCTTCCACGGCCCGGCCAGATGTCCAGTACGTCTGGGGGACTCAGTATGTCGATGATCTGGTCGTTCGCTTCCGGGATGCCGACGCGAGCGGTAGTTCCGGTGCTCCCTCTTTGGAGGAGGAACTGTACTCGCTGGCCGATGCGAATTTCAATGTGACGACCGTCACGGAGAACGACGGGGATGTGGTCGAACGGTTTACCTATACGCCGTACGGGGAGAGCACAGAACTCGATCCCGATTTTAATTCCTACACCGGCACCGACTACGATTGGAAGTACCGCTACACGACTAGGGAACTCGACCCGCTGACCGGCAAACAGATCAATCGAAACCGCTGGTATGATGCTCTACTGGGAAGATGGGTGTCGAGGGATCCGATTGGATATGAGGGAGGTTCTAATAACTTGTATGAGTATGTGAATGGGATGCCACTAGGTGGGTTTGATCCAATTGGACTCACGAGAGGACTTGATTTTGTGTGGATTTTTGCAAAAAGAATTCAAGGGTTGCGTTGGGTAACCGATTGGATATTCGGTGACTTTTATGAATTAGCCGATGGAGAAGGAACGATTATTTCTGATAACAAGTCAAAGTCTGAGAGTTTTGCAAGGCAGTATCTTGAGGACAATAAAGAATTGTTTGTTGAAAGGTGTGGTGAAAACAACCTTCAATCAATCACTGTTGAACCTTTTGGTGATATTCGAGGCAAGTATAACACCGGACAATGGGTAGTTAAAAATAATGACTTTTTGGGCCGAGGTGGGTATTGGTTAAATGGGTCTCACGAGATTCAAGTATTAGGGGGTGCTATTTACGCCACCAAGTGCTGTGGTAAAGTGACTATGGTAGGCTATGAAATAAACTATGTTTGGCATGACTCTATCGACGCAAAGAGTTTTTATGAAAACTGGGACACTATTATGAACGCTTTAAGAGCTTCAGATGGTGAGAACGCTATTGCAGCTATTTTAGAAGGCTATTACGACCTATTTGGTGATAAGTTACTTGACTTAGACTATCGAGTAGGAATACGCTTTACTGATTCAGCACTACCTCCTTGAGAAAAGTCTTACAAATGGACTCCTATTCAAAACGGCGATGGCTGAAGATTCTATTGATTCCTATCGTCTTCTTATGTCTTGCTTCGGTTCTTTGGTTGCCACCTTCTATTACTCGAATTGAAATTGACAACTCTGCCTTTGGAAAACATTTTGTTTCACAGACAGAGATTCCTTTTATAAGTATTCGTACCTTTCACCGCTCTAGACATCGCACAGTCTGCGTAGCGTTTATAGGGAGCAATCACTCCTTGGAATGGCTAGAGGAATTAGGATTCGTATCTCTACAATCATTGAGAGCAAAAAATGGGATCGTTGATGAACCAATTCGATCCATACCAGCTGCCAATTTTTTTTTGGACGAGGATGATGTGAAAACTACCGAGCCTGTCTACATATTAAGACACCCCATGAGTAAGTCCGCTTATTTTTATTATCTTCCCAGAACGGGAATGCTGTCTTATGACGCTGAGGATGTTGATGATTACAAGTAAGACAATGGTTAAATGTTTCACAGGCAGTGGGATCTTTGTTCATTTCAATCATTAACTACTGGCAGAGCCTGTAGTATGAGGAAGGCCCCTAAAAGAGGCCACTTGGTTAGTCTATGTCAAACAATCCGCGTTCTTGGTCACACTCGGGTTTCTCCTGGTTCTGGATGTACTCTCGAATCATCGCCTCATCCAGCCTACGGTGCTCACAGAATATCCGTGTGACCAAAACGCTCGCCTGTAGTGGTCCAGCGATTTCCGCAGTAAACGGTTGTGCGGTATTTTTCGGTTGTTTTTAGTTGAGAAGGTTGCTTGTCCGTTTGCGGCGGAGGGGGATGTTGGGCCGGATAAAAAATAATTCGTCTATTTAGGAAAAACCGATTAATGGATAGCAACTACCAATTAACCAAAAAGGCAGAGCGTTCGATGGGTCTAGCATGTAAGAGAGCGACGTCCCTATTAAACTCATCGGATTTTGGCTTGCTGTTACTTCGTGAGCCAGTAAACGAAGACGGAATCCCCCAGTCAGTATTCATGCATCTTGGAAATGATGTGGCCTTAGTCTAAGAAGCAATAGATGAGTTTGTTACGCATATTTTTGCTTCCCAGGGCAATTCGCCCAATATCAGAATCCTTCAACTTGCTGCTACAAATGCTAAACGATTAGAGCACGGTTACATTGGTTTGGAGCACTTGTTGCCGGGGCTATTTGAAAAGTTTGAACTTGACAAGCACCCGGCACTAAGTGCCTTTAACATAAGAGCCATCGATGTCCAAAGACAGATCAGGGTTACACTTAGTGTCGATGTGTAAGTGCAATAATACCCGCCATTAGAAAAGGCACTAACCTAAAGAGTTACCCTACAAAAAACCGATTCGCCAATTCATTCAGTCAAGGGCATCAGTGCCCCAGCGGATCGTTTACTTGACAATCATTTGATTGGCACCCACAGCGAAGCATTCTAACGATCGCTCCAACGCCCTACCATCGCCACTTGCATCGAAGTCACGAATCGCAATCTGAACCCGTTCGCACTCATCGAACGAAAAGTCGCCATCGTATATCGCCATCACAAGATCGTGGGCTTGCTCGCAAAACGGCTTGGTCCGATGAATTTCGACCTTGCGGGGCTTCTTATCTCCGAAGAGAGTCGCCTCTAGTTGCTGAATCTGCAGGCGGCGGGTAGTTTCATCACGCTCAGCAATCATCGCATCGTGTTGAGCAAGTGCCCGGTTCGCGAACAGGGCAAGACCCAAACGCTTACGACGATCCGATTACGAGCGACTCAGCAGAGACCACGCGATATTCAATCGACCGAACGCAACCGCTCAAGTTGCAGCTCTTGGAACTTCAGGTTGCCATGTTCGGCAGGGAAGAAAGCAGCGAAGTTCATGCTGCCATGCTAGCGTTGAGGAATGGCAACAATGGACCGGCTGAGGCCGTGATTGCAAAGTATGCGAGGTAAACGATCCGCTGGGGCACGGATGCCCTTGTTTTTAATGGGTTAAGGATTAGCTAGGTTTCTTGTTGGGTAATTGTTTGGGTTCGTTGCTTAGCATAAATTTTTGCTTTTTGCAGAAATAGAGTCTTTCCCTTCTACACATCTCCCTCCTTTTTGATCCTTATACTCCCATTCTTATCAATCGTAATCCCAATTCTTACTAGAGTTTGAGTGTCCATATTTAGAGCTATGTAATAGCTAGTTGTTGAATCGACACCGATGTGTTGACGAATCAGATACTGAGATTGGAAAAAACCTCGATGTTTCCCCATCAGCAGCTTCTCAGTTTGCCACCGAGTAAGCAGTTGACTTTCAATCAGGTATTTGGCAGCATTTTGAATTCTTTCTGTATCGTTGCCAACATCCTTTTCGGGCTGGAATGAAAGGACTACCGTTTCAAGTTGCGATGTCGTCAAAAGTCCGCTTAGTTTCAGAACCCTAGCGAATTCCGAGAAGGTTGATAAGCTTACTCTCTCAAACAGCGAATCGTCCATCTAATATCTTTGCCTGAAATAAATACAAGAGATCATTCAAGAAACTTCCACCAAAGTGAGGGCCAGTCCTTAGGATCAGAAAGGTAATGTTCAGGGTCCAACAAAGGATTATAGTCCGGATCGCCAGGCTTAGGTACATATGGCGGCGGTTGACTTATTACAGGCAACGGCAACATTCTGGTAATGCATCTCGCCAGTGGTCCTGTCGCAGAACATAACAAACCCTCACAAAGCAAAACATCAGAAGGTGGTTCAGGTGGCAGAGGTTTTGAACCCGGAGGACCGCATTCTATTTCGCCGCTATGGCCGTTCTTGAAACAGCAATCCATTTGAAGGACTTCAGAGAAGAAACATGGCGGTGGTTTGAATGTGTCATCCCATTGGGACGGATCATGAGGCGGAACCCACCAAATAGGATCGTCTGGAGTGAATTCCAACCCTAACGGGTCAAGATAGTAAGTTGGCCTTCCCCCAACATACCAATAAAGATTCATTCCTCCTCGATAGCGGATCGGATCACGATTCACCCATCTCCCAAGATGACTTCCATAGAACCGATTTCGATTCAATTGTAAACCGGTCTCGGGGTCGAGTCTTCTGCCGGTATACAGATACTCGTATCTGTCTACCTAGGGCTAATCATGGAGTGGCAATGAAGAATCCGAAGTGTGAGTATCGCAAATGCTGATACCTTAACGACTTAAGAGAGCTTGTGGATCTTCAACTCCTAATCATTGCCTGTCCCTTTCTTTCCCTTTCTTTCTGTGTTAGTTAGCGTTGCTTCCCATATAGTTCTGCCCACTTACCTGCGAGTTCGATTCCTTCATCAAACAAGGGGCATAAGATAGATGAAGACTTCCAGAATGAAAAACACTTTCTGGCATTTTCTTTGTGCAACACGTGCTCTAAAACGACATCCACTACTTGCTGCCTAATATCTTGGTCAGATGTATCACAAACATCCGCTAATAGGTTGGCAATCTGGCGTGCAAGTAGCGTAACTTTGTCCTTGCATTCACGTTCTATCAAGATAGCACAGTATTGTAACGCATCAAACCTCCTCGGTCGAAATTCGTTCTCGCAATCTTCTTCAATTGACCTTCTAAGGAATGAAATAAAAAATGAATTGCGTTTATCAATCGGATACGACTCACATCGCGTAGTTCGCTCACGAAAACAATTAAAAGCGATTGCTTGCAATTCAGGGCACGAAGATTCCATCCAACGTGTTAAAGACGATGCAGAAAGCATATCGCCAGATTGAACTAGGTTTACCGCTTCTGCGATATCTTCTTCAAACTCTGGAGAAATAGGTGTAAAGCCCATCTTCGCAAATGCTCGTTGTTTGTCTCAGTATTGTGTTTGATCAATGAATCGCTTTGCAAAAGCCGGAAACTAAGCAGCCTTTTTCAGAGGATGGACCACTTGAGGAATTGTTTTGGGGGGCGTACCAACTCCAATCCCAATCCCAATATTTGCCCCGGGTGTAAAAATTATGGGTAAAAAGTCAAAGGGACTCAATGATGGATCCATGCCACGAGGGGTCATCCAATCATTGAAAGGCCAATCATTGCTTGGACATTCATCTGATTGCCTGTTTCTCTGTTGTTTCTTTTTCTTTCTGTTATTACATGGCGGGTCTTTAGAACCATAGAGGGACATGCAGTTTGCGAGCCCCCTCCCTAAGTCGTCTATCTCTTGAGCATGGCGCCCAGGATGATATGTCCTATCCCACGAGCGATGAATTCTAATGGCTTCACGGAAAAGATCAGCCTTCCGAGCCAACTCCTCACAAGAGTCTTCACCAGAACACCTTGTTGGCGACTCATAGCCAGGTACGTCTTCTGGACCACCTATTGGAGTAGGATATCCCTCTGGCTGAGGCCATATTGGCTTGCCACCGACGGGGAAAACCAGCCCAGTAGGATCAACGTATATTGTCGGCATTCCGCCTACATATGCGTATAGGTTCAGCCCACCTCTATACCCAATCGGATCACGATTCACCCACCTCCCCAACCGCTGGTGATAGAACCGATTCCGATTGATCTGCAACCCGGTCTCGGGGTCGAGCCTTCTGCCGGTATACAGATACTCGTATCTGTCTACCTATGAGCGTTTACAGGTTGCAGGCCCTAAACTCTCGCATGCTAAAGGGTTACAACGATCCTCGGTTGGCATATCTGGTCCTTTGTGCCTGTCCTAATACTCCCATCTCAAACAATAATCTCTTCTTCTCCATTTGATATTAAATAGGACTCGTAGTTTGATGAATCGTCAAAGACCTTTAGAGAATGCCCGTTTTCAAACATCATACTTAGAGTCCCGTCTGGATCACTTGACACGTTAATAGTTACATGCCCCAATAATTGCAAAATAGTAGAATCCGTCACTGGCACTCGCTGCAATGTAACTAACTCCTCACTCAAATCAGTGCTGTGAATAAAGGATGATAGAACACAAACCGAGACATTTTGCTCGAAATGGAATACGACACTGTTTTCCGAAAAAGCGATCATTGACAGCTTCTTTCCCTTTAGAAAGCTGCCATCGAAATCAGCGGGCAGTTTGTACATCTATGGCTACCTCATATTTAGGCTGGGGCCGGATGGCCAGTAATAGGATCTGGCTCACCCTCCAGTACGGGTATGAAAATTATACGAAACGGGAGTGACAGAATTATTCCCATGTACCGTCCACATCGCTTGAGAAAGCTAGGTTTGGGTTTGGGAACATGTGTTTGAGAACGAGTACCCGGTTTTCCCGTAGATGGATCAATGGGTTGCCAACTTCCGTCTTTCATTGGCTTTTCCAGTTTCCAGTAGCCATCAGGGTACTGCTGTGTCGGTGGCATTTCTCGTACCCGCCATCCAGGAGGTATATTAGTTGGTGGGTTTTGCGGAGGATTAGTTGGAGGTTCAAATATTGGTGACGGCTTAGGTTCTAAGCCACTGGGATCGGCAAAGTAGGTCGGCATTCCAGCGACATAGCCATACAAATTAGCACCTCCCCAATACCCAATCGGATCACGATTCACCCACCTCCCCAACTGCTGGTGATAGAACCGATGCCGGTTCAACTGCAATCCCGTCTCAGGGTCGAGCCTCCTGCCGGTATACAGATACTCGTATCTGTCTACCTACGGGCGATTGCGGGTTACAAGTCATAAACTTAAGTCTGCGACAGGGTTACGACAAATTTCGAGTGATGTATCTGGACCTCTGTGTCTGTCTTATTGGTCCGATTGTTTTGCAGTAACTGCCAATCAAATGATTGTCAAGTAAACGATCCGACGGGGCAAGGATGCCCTTGTTTCTAATGGGTTAGGGAATCGGTGGGTTTTGTTGGGTAGCTTTTAGAGTTCTTGGTTTAGCATGACCTTCTGAACATTACGGTTGCTGTCCACACAGAAATGAAGATTTGAGGATGACAATGCTTTTCTCGCCAACATAATCACGCAGTGATCTTATTGGCAATCAAAGCCATTATCGCATGCAATGCTCAATTTACTCACTGAATAAGGGTCAGCAGCAATACTACCACGATTATCGAAACGAAACTAAAGAAAGTTGCCTTGCGAAATAACAGTCCAGTATCGGTGAGAAATTCAGGGTAAAAGAATATAATGAACGGACTCCCAGGGATATCACGCCAAATGTTTACATCTTTCTTTCGGCCAAACAGCAGAGTGACATAGGCAAAAACAAAGAAAGACACCAGGAAAACCACAAATGCATGGCCCAAAATCATTCTCAGCATGCAATTCCCCTTAAGTCTCTCTGACGGATAAGGTGGCTATCTGTTTACCATTTTCCTGCAAGATGGAGGAGCGGATTTCCATACATCATTTCAAATTAATAGAGTCTAGGGCGAATCTAGTGGATTAATAAGGACCTTTTCCCGAACTACCTCCACCCGCCTGGATCCCGATTTCAAAACCTGCACCCACTCCACCGTAATACACGTCACCGCCGTACGGCAAACCTTGATATCCAAAATCTCCGAAAGGTGTGTTCAACTCCGTATAACTGTATGGACCACTTGACATATCTTCAGGTGACGCGTTAGGCGAAAAGTATAAGGTTAAGTCACAGCTTCCTCCAAAGCCCAATCCAATTCCCGTCTCGCAAGAAAAGCCACAATCATATTCGCCGGTAGATGGATTAATATATGCTCCTCCACCTACCTGAACACTTACAGGTGATGGAAGAAAAGGAAGATAAGGTATGGGTACAAAACCACCCACTGACACCCCACCTCCAACCGTCGCATTAGGGTAACTAGGTGGCTTTGGCTTTATGGGCATTCCCGGTAGGCCATTCGGATACCATGGATTTTGGAGGGGATCCCCAACAGGATTTACGATTAGCCCAAAAGGATCGTGATAATAAGTTGGGTTACTGGCCACATACCCATAGAGATTAGCGTCCCCTGCCCAATACCCAATCGGATCACGATTCACCCACCGCCCCAGATGCGCGGCATAGTATCTCTCACGATTCAACTGCAGCCCGGTCTCTGGGTCGAGTCTTCTACCGGTATACAGATACTCGTATCTGTCTACCTCAGTTTGAACACAGACATTATTTCTAACCCTATTGCAAGTCTAAGGTTAGGGCGAGAACCGCCTGCGCGATTCTCGCCATCCCAACAGATAATTATGCGTGTTCAAGGAACCAACCTGAGTCTACCTCAGGTAGTTCCTCTCAGCAAGTTTTCGACATTCGTTGCTGGCCGGGTGAGTCTCGGCATGAACTTGCTGCAGTTTGCGAATCGATACCCGAGTGTAAACCTGGGTAGTTTCCAAGTTAGTATGTCCTAGCATTTCCTGGACGTAACGCACGTCAGCTCCACCCTCTAGCATGAGTGTGGCCATCGATTGCTGAATCTGCTGGCGGGTGGCACTAGGTGTTGGTATGCAAGTGAGGGAAGTGACCTAGATTCTGTAATACCGAAGCTCACATCGTTACCGAGTGAATTCTTTGTAGGTGCTGCTGATGTGACGCCGCACTGAGGGTTTTTAGCCAGTACTGATGCTGCCAAAGACACTGCTGGGCAAGCCAGCAGTGCCACCCGGTCGGAGTGGGACTTTTGCTGTAGCTTCGACTACTTAGAGAAGAGTTCCGCTCCGGCAGAGCGGACCTACTCAACTCGTCTCGAAGTTCCGCCTCGATGCAATTTGCATCCGATAGGTTCCGCAGCATCTCTCGACGCCTAGCCAATGAGGCGGAGTTTCGCAGACCGTGCGTTACCAAGCCCAGTTCGCCACGGCGAATCTGCGACGTGGGAACGAGGGGGAATTGGTGGGCGGTGCCCACCCTACACGATTCGCCCGCTATCGGTTATGATCGGCCATTTCCCCCGGCGATGGTTTGGACCCCAAGGAACCTGCGATGCCTGAAGCCCGACGACTGACGACCGTTCAATGGTTGGTCTGCATCATTGCTGCGATTGGTTTTGCGTTTGATATCTACGAATTGTTGATGCTCCCTCTGGTCGCGCGTGGAGCGTTGATGGAGCTGGGGGGCATCTCACCCGGAACGCCGGAGTTCGCTCGTTGGTTTGGGTTGCTGTTCTATGTGCCGGCCGTCTGCGGTGGGATTTTCGGACTCTTGGGTGGCTACCTGACGGATCGATTCGGCCGCCGCCGCGTGCTCACTTGGAGCATTCTGCTCTACGCGATCTCGGCGTGCCTCTCGGGCTTCTCCACGAGCCTGTGGATGCTGCTCTTTTTCCGCACCACGACCTTTGTGGGAGTGTGTGTCGAGTTCGTTGCCGCCGTAGCGTGGTTGGCAGAACTGTTTGACGATCCCAAACAGCGCGAAAAGGTGCTCGGCTATACCCAGGCCTTTTCTTCCTTCGGTGGTTTGCTGGTGGCGTTTGTCAATGGCATCATCGCCCACCGTGCTGCGGGCTTTCCTGCGATTCAGATTCCCGAGTTCCTGCAACCCATGCTGGGAACAATTGCTCCCATCGGCGAACATGCCGACTGGCGCTACACGATGATGAGCGGAATCATTCCGGCCATTCCCCTGATCATCATCCGACCGTTTCTGCCCGAGTCACCAAAGTGGGCAGCGAAGAAGGCCTCAGGCACGTTGCGGCGGCCGAGCATTGCGGAGCTGTTCTCTCCCGAGCTCAGGCGCACGACGATTGTGACCACGCTGATGTTTGCCTGTAGCTACGGGGTGGCCTTCGGTGCGTTGCAGCAGGTGCCCCAAATTCTGCCCGGCCTCAATACCGTGCAAGCAAAAATGAAGGCGGCAGAAGCAGGCAAACCGGAACTCGAGGCGAAAATCGCAGCCGGAAAATCGCGGCAGGTGATTACCGCCAACTACACGAAGTCGCAAGAACTGGGCGGGCTGGCAGGCCGGTTTGCACTCGCTATTTTGGTTGTGCATTTCGTAAGTCGGCGCAACTTGCTCAGGTTCTTTCTGATTCCCGGGCTGATCATTTTGCCGTTGGTTTTCTACGGCTACTATCTGGGGAACGAGACCGTCTTCTGGACCGGCGACTTGAGTTGGATTCCTGGGTTTCACAATGTGAGCTTGTCGCTGCTGGGGATTGGGATTTTTCTGGCGGGGTTCTGCACCGTGGGCGTCTTCAGCTTTTGGGGGAATTACCTGCCTCATGTGTTCCCGGTTCATCTGCGAGGCACGGGCGAAAGCTTTGCCGCGAATATCGGCGGCCGCATGTTGGGGACTCCCTTTGCCTATGTCACTCAGGTGATCGCGACGTTAGGTTTTATCCCCGGTGCCACTCCGGCTGCCAAAACGGCAATCGTGGCGGCGGGGGTCGCTTTTGTTCTGATACTTTGCAATCTCTTACTGAGTTTTCTGCTGCCAGACCCTGGCATTAATTCCATAGATGATTTGGAGACCCCATGACAGACGAAAAGCGTTATCGCTGGTATAAAGATCTGAACGGTTATCAATGGTTCGTGTTGTTGGTAGCTGCGCTTGGTTGGCTTTTCGATTGTCTCGATCAACAGTTGTTCATTCTGGCACGCCAGCCTGCGATGGCGGAGTTGCTGCCCGGGACGCCGACGCAGGCCCAGATCGACGAATATGGCGGCTACGCGACAGCGATTTTTCTGATGGGTTGGGCAATCGGCGGACTGGTCTTCGGGGTATTGGGAGACCGTATCGGCCGCGCCAAGACGATGATCATCACTATTCTGCTCTACTCGCTGTTTACCGGGTTGAGTGCGTTGAGTGTTGGCTTTGCGGACTTTTGCTTGTATCGCTTTATGACCGGCCTTGGTGTGGGGGGAGAGTTCGCGGTGGGGGTCGCCTTGGTCGCCGAGGTGATGCCCGATCGGGCGCGTCCTTATTGCTTGAGCGTTTTGCAAGCTCTGTCAGCCGTCGGCAATATCTCAGCAGCGTTGATTGGCATGTCGATGGGAACACTCCGCGAACATGGTTTGGTCGAAAGCATTTGGCGACCGATGTTCGTGGTTGGCGCTTTGCCGGCTTTGTTGGCACTGGTGATTCGAGCTCGCTTGAAGGAGCCCGAACGGTGGCAGCAGGTATCGCACGAGGGGGATGTCGCTCGCAAGCTTGGTTCCTATCGAGAATTATTCGGTCACCCCACGTGGCGTAGACATGCCTTTATCGGATTGGGGCTTGCCTTCTCAGGCATTGTAGGACTTTGGGGCATTGGATTTTTCACCTTCGATCTTGTGGGGAATGTGCTGCGGGAACGTTTTGTTGAGGACGGACAGACCGAAATGCAAGTCGCTGGCTCGGTCGCCCATTGGAAGGCGATCGCCTCGATGATGATGAATATCGGTGCCGCGTTTGGCATGTATGGTTTTGCGATTCTGGCCCAGCGCATGGGACGCAAATCGACGTTTGCAATTGCATTCATAGCGGCGATGGTGAGTACCGCTTCGGTGTTCTTCTTCCTGTCTGAGTTTCACCAGATCTTCTGGATGGTGCCGATCATGGGATTTTGCATCTTGTCGTTGTTTGCCGGTTACGCGATTTACTTCCCCGAGTTGTTCCCTACTCACCTGAGGAGTACGGGGACCAGCTTCTGTTATAACGTCGGCCGATTTGTGGCCGCCGTTGGCCCAGCCTTGTTGGGTTGGCTGACGGGCCAGGTCTACGCCGATACTTCTGATCCCCTGCGCTACGCTGGCTTGACGATGTGCGGCATCTTTGTGCTCGGGCTGCTGGTTTTGCCATTCGCGCCCGAAACGAAGGACCAACCGCTGCCCGATTGAGTTGGCTGAACCTACCTGCATTACATTCGGTCTTGGTTTGTGAAGTGGGAGGCTCACATGACGAACGAGTCGGGCAATTCAGTGAAACGTCAACATCGTGTGGTAATCATCGGTGGAGGATTTGCCGGCTTCACTGCTGCGCGGGGTTTGCGCCGTGCGTTGGTTGATGTCGTGCTGATTGATCGCCGGAATTTTCATTTGTTTCAGCCGCTGTTATATCAAGTCGCAACCGGGGGATTGTCGCCAGCCAATATAGCGGCACCATTGCGAGGTCTGTTGAGTAAACAAACCAACTGTCAGGTGATCATGGAAGAAGTGACTGACATTGATGTTCGCAACCGCCGCCTATTCATTGGTAGTGGTGAATTAGATTATGATACGCTCGTAGTCGCTGCCGGCGCGCGGCACAGTTATTTTGCTCATCCGGAATGGGAAGCTTTGGCCCCTGGATTAAAAACGATCGAAGACGCCACCGAAATACGCCGACGCATTTTGACTGCTTTTGAGGATGCAGAAAGAACAGAGGATGAAATCCAGCGGCGCAGTCTGTTGAACTTTGTCATCGTTGGTGCGGGTCCGACGGGAGTGGAACTCGCCGGCGCACTTGCCGAGATTGCTCGACATAGCCTCCGAGAGGACTTTCGCCGAATCAACCCTCCGGATGCCCACATCTTGTTAATCGAGGCAGGCGACCGGGTGCTCTCGGCTTATCCAGCGGATCTCTCAGAAAAGGCCCGACTTTCCTTGGAAAGACTTGGAGTCTCCGTTCGCACGAACACGAGCGTCTCCGAGATTACAGAATCTACTGTGGTGGTCAAAACCAAAGACGGAGAAGAGTCAATCCCCACGAAAACCGTCCTCTGGGCCGCTGGTGTACAGACTTCACCGCTCGCTCAGCAACTAGCCGCAACAACCGGCGCTGAGTTGGACCGAGCGGGTCGGATTGCAGTTGAGTCGGACCTCAGCCTGCCGGGGCATCCCGAGATTTTCGTTCTAGGCGATATGGCCCGCTGCATCGACAAAGAAGGTAACCCGCTTCCAGGTGTTGCGCCCGTGGCAATTTCGCAGGGAAAATATGTTGCGAAGTTGATCAGGAATCGCTTGCGGAACCGTTCTACACCCGAATTCACCTACACGCATCTGGGAAGTCTGGCGACCATCGGCAAGAGTGCCGCGGTTGCGGAGGTAGGTCGTTTTCATTTCTCGGGATTTTTTGCCTGGTTGTTCTGGCTCTTGATCCATCTCATGAAAATTGCCACGTTCCGCAATCGTCTGTTGGTGCTTGTGCAATGGGGTTGGAGTTACTTTTCCTATGACCGTTCTGCGCGCTTGATAACGGGGGAGGAATCGACGAGTGCCGAAGCTCTGCATGCGAGCGAAAACTCCCAAACGAGGTGACTGAGCGACAAATAAAACCTTGATACTCAATGTCCCAAGAGCTTGATCGCGAAGAAGCCTCCGACCAGTAGGGCAAACAGTGCCAGAGTGATCCACTCGAAGTGGCGCTCAAGAATCTTACGGACCGAGGGCCCAAACCACCAGATGCACGCGGCCACCAGGAAGAATCGTGCCGATCGGCCGATTGCAGAGGCGATAATCAAGGTTTGGAGCGAAACATATTGGCTGAAAACTCCGGCTGAGATGGTGAACACCTTGTATGGGATCGGCGTAAAGGCGGCGGCCAGGATACTCCAGAAGGCGTTGGCTTCGTAAAGCTTGCCCACATAATCAATCCGCTCAGGTGTGACTCCGGGTACGTAGTCGTAAAAGAAACCACCCAGTGCCGCCCAGGCGGCATAGCCGATCAACCAACCAACAATCCCTCCCAGCACTGAGCCGACGGCACTCACAGCAGCATAGAAGAAGGAACGGCGCGGCTTGGAAACTGATAATGCAATCTGCAAGAGATCGGGGGGCAACGGAAAAAAAGAGCTTTCTGCAAACGAGATCAAAAACAGGGCAGGGGTGCCATAAGGGGTCTCGGCCCAGGAGAGCATCCAGTTGTAGAGTCGCCGGACGGGACCGGTCGGCGCAGCCTGAGGCAGGCCCGTGGGAAGGGTGCTTGCTTCTTTGCCCACATTCTGTTTAGCTTCCATGGCATCTTCTTCTGTCTAATAGAGTATTTGGCAAATCTCAGTATTGTACTCTAGCACAAATGTGTGAGACATTGCTCAAAAGCCAGACGGCTCACTATATTGTGGGTCGCGCGCCACCCCTCGCTGGTAGCGTCCCCCATTTCACAGCAAATTGATTGGCAACTCCGTGATTACTATCTGGCTGGGATTCTTGGCACTGATCATCGTGCTGCTCTTATTGGATTTGGGGCTGTTTCACCGCCGGGATACGGTGCTCTCTTTCAAACAGGCGCTGGGCTGGACCTGTGTATGGATCGCGGCAGCTTTGGTCTTCAACGTTTTCGTTTATGGGTTGTATGAATACAACTGGCTGGGTTGGACAGATGTGTCTTCTCATCAATCCTCAGGTTCCGAAGCCGCTCTGCAGTACTTCATAGGATATGTCGTCGAAAAGTCGCTGTCGATGGATAATCTGTTTGTTATCGCCATGATCTTTTCCTATTTCCATGTTCCGCTAGCCCTGCAACACCGCGTGCTCTTTTGGGGGATTTTTGGGGCGGTCGTGCTGCGCGGCATTATGATCGCACTAGGCAGTGTTCTGATTACACGCTTCGAGTGGATCATTTATGTCTTCGGGGCGTTTCTGATCTTCTCCGCAGTAAAAATGCTCATGACTCGTCAGGAAGAATTCACTCCTGAAAACAATCCCCTGATCAATCTCACCAAGAAGTTTTTCCCCGTGACTCACGAATTCCACGGGCATCATTTTCTCGTGAAGATTGCCGGCAAGACGATGGCAACTCCCTTGTTCCTGGCCCTGGTGCTTGTGGAAAGCAGCGACGTAATGTTTGCCGTCGACTCGATCCCTGCCGTCTTTGCCGTTACACGCGATCCGTTCATCGTGTTCACGTCGAACATCTTTGCTATCCTGGGGCTGCGGTCATTGTACTTCGTGCTCGGCAGCATGATGGAGAAGTTCCGCTATCTGAAGCCCAGCATCATCGTCTTGTTGGCGTACGTCGGCACTAAGATGCTGCTCTCGCACACTTACCCAATCCCCAATGGCATCTCCCTGGCGATCATCGTCGCGATTCTCACCACGGGGGTGGTGACTTCACTTGCTGCTGACAAGAAACTGTAGTTCCCGCTACAATCTTGCTATGCAAGATTACGAGCAGCGTGGATCTTTTTATCTGGGGCGGGAATTCGATCTGGCCAATCGCCAGGTCTTGCCGCAGAAGGTGCTTTACGACAGCAGCGACTTGACCACGCATGCCGTGTGCGTGGGCATGACGGGGAGTGGCAAGACGGGGCTTTGCCTGTCGCTCATCGAGGAAGCGGCGCTCGACGGCGTTCCGGTGATTGCCATCGATCCCAAGGGAGATCTGGGGAATCTGTTATTGGCGTTTCCCGATCTGCTGCCTCAGGATTTTCAGCCTTGGGTCGATCCCTCAGTAGCCGCACAAAAAGGAATCACTCCGGATGAGCTCGCCGTGAAGACTGCCGATCTGTGGCGCAAGGGGCTGGCCGAGTGGGATGAATCAGGCGAACGGATTCAACAGTTTAACGACGCGCTCGACAAGGTGATCTACACCCCCGGCAGCAGTGCCGGGATTCCGCTGAGCCTGCTGAAGAGTTTCCACGCTCCACCGCAGGAAGTGATCGAGGATAGCGACACCTACAGCGACCTGGTGCAATCGACCACCCAGGGTGTGTTTGCCTTACTAGGGCTGGAGGCGGACCCCGTGAAGAGTCGCGAGGCGATCCTGGTCTCCAATGTGTTGGATCATGCCTGGCGGGCAGGGCAAAGTCCCGACCTGGCCGGTTTGATTCACGATATTCAGCAACCTCCATTTAGCAAGGTGGGCATCATCGACTTGGAAACGTTGCTTCCGGCGGCAGCGCGATTAGAGCTAGGCATGAAGCTCAACAATCTGTTGGCATCTCCATCGTTTGCCAGTTGGCTAGAAGGGAGTGCACTCGACGTCCATCAACTGCTCTATACTGCTGAGAAGAAACCGCGCTTGTCGATCCTCTCGATCGCTCATCTGAACGAATCCGAGCGGATGTTCTTTGTCACGATTCTACTCAATGAGATCGTGGCGTGGATGCGGTCCCAGCCAGGCACCGGCAGCCTGCGGGCGATTCTCTACATGGATGAAGTCTTCGGCTACTTTCCTCCCACGGCAAATCCACCCAGCAAGAAACCGATGCTCACGCTATTGAAGCAGGCAAGGGCCTATGGTCTGGGTGTGGTACTAGCGACGCAGAACCCGGTCGATCTCGACTACAAAGGACTCTCGAATGCAGGGACCTGGTTCCTGGGCCGCCTGCAGACGGAGCGAGACAAGCTGCGCGTGCTGGAAGGATTGGAAGGGGCCTCCACGCAGGCAGGGGCGACGTTTAATCGCAGCGACATGGAAGCCACCCTCGCGGCCTTGGGATCGCGGGTGTTTTTAATGAACAATGTGCATGAGGACCAACCGCGGGTGTTTCACACCCGTTGGGCGATGTCGTATCTGCGGGGGCCGTTGACACGTGATCAGATTCGCACGCTCATGGAGCCGCGACGTGCGGAGTTTGCTCTAGATACATCTGCTGTGCCAAGTCCTGAAGCGACCACAGGTCGAGCGCAAAGCAGTGCGAAACCGGTTCTCTCGGGTAGCATCGTCCAAAAGTACTGGCCGCTGGCCGAAAAATTAACGGAGGACTGTTCGATTCAATTTCGACCGGGGGTGGCCAGCGAGGCAAAACTCCATTTTGTACAGGCCTCGGCTAAGATCGACTATTGGCGAAACTTGGTCGCACTGCAAACGGTTGAAGGAAACCTGCCCGAGCCGATGTGGAAATCGGCCATGCTGCTGGAGAACACGCGATTGCTCGAAGATGCGCCGCCAGCAGAGGGAGAGTTCGCCGAGTTGCCGTCACCGCTGACCCAGGAAAAAAACTATTCGCGGTGGGATAACGATCTGGTCGATCACCTCTATCGAACCGAACGGCTGATCACTTGGACATGCGACGTGCTGGAAACACGATCCAAAGCCGGCGAAAGCGAAGCCGAATTTCGTAGTCGGCTTGGGGAAATCGCAATTCGCAAGCAGGCAGAACTGATCGAAGAAGCGAATCGCGACTTTGCCAAGAAGATCGACCGCGCCGAGGCCAATGTCCGCAAGGCCGAGGATTACCTCAAAACGCAACGTTCCCAGTTCTGGATACGCCTGGGAGAAATGCTGATGGTGGTTGTCGACGTGCTCATAGGTTTTATGGGCAAGAAACGTTATTCTCGTCGTCAGCCTACGACGGCCGTCGGACGCACGATGCGGGAGCGGGGAGAACAGTCTCGGGCTCAAGATCGCCTGGATGAAAAACTAGAAATCTTGGAGCAACTCCAGGAAGACCTCGCGATCCGGATCGAGCAAATTGAGCAGGATTGCGATCCTGCCAATCTCAAGGTGGAAAAGCAGCAGACAGCTCCCCGCAAGAGTGACATTGATGTCGGACCGGTAGTCCTGGTGTGGCTACCCTGGAAGATCGACCGCAGCGGTCAAGCCGAACCGGCCTGGTGAATCATTCGGTTTATCAAGTAACTTCGTACCAGGTACTTGTCATCCCGAGGGGAGTAACACGACCAGAGGGATCTGTGTAAACTCACCTCAAGCACTGATCCCTATCCAAAGTCACTCCAGATTTCTCAAGTCGTGGTACTCCTTTCGGAATGGCAAACAACGTCTTCCACTAGAAGCCCTCTACGCGCTCACGCCGCGCGGAGGATCGATTGTTGGGGCCGCGACATTCGGCTGGCTGAAAGCTCATCGACAATCTCATTGATGGTGACGACCTGTAACTGATGGCGACTTGCCAGATGGGAGACCGATTGCAAAAGCTTATCGAGTTGCTGTAAGCAGCGTGCACTGGCATGTGCTACGGCCGAGGCATTGATCGAAACCAAAAGAGGGTGGTCGCTGCCCGTGAGTTTGCTAATTCTACGTTGTACCGGTTGATTGACTGTCAGGAAACTGAACAGGCCTTTCGGTCTTGGGATCTCGAAACTGAAATTCATCTGCCACAGTCCGCAGGGCAGGGGGGTGTGACTGCTTGTGGATGCACCAGTTGCAGCGGTGGATAGCACACCCTGGATTCCTTGCTCCACAAGGATGGCTGCATAGGGTCGCAGCGCTGCTGGATCGCAAGCAACCAGGTGAATATCTACTCCACTACACGCCCGTACCGCGGCGAGTCGTTTTCGCAGAGTGTCCCGAAAAATGCTGGCTGAGGCCTTGGGCGCTACGCATTCGGGGCCGAGCGAAAGTGCGAGATTCTCAGCCGAATTGAGAGTCCCCTTGTGTTGTACCACTTCCAGACTGCAACAACCTGCTACGGCCCAAGTACAAGCAATCCGATGTCCGCGAAACAGATGAACCACATGTTGGATGCGAGCCACGTCTGCAGCAGACCCCTGGGTTTGCATCTTTATCACAAAGGCTACCTGGGCTGCTGAGGAAGTTGATTTCATTTGTGTGTCTTCCGGTGTTCATGAGACAATCGATCTGCCACTATCTCCTAGAATTCGGGTTGATAAGCCATAGAACTCAATGAAAAGCCTCCGTTCCAGGATTGCCCAAGACTGGCAAGAAAGACCATCTGTAACGGATGGTTGGGAGGTGGATGATAAGATATTCCATCTGGCAAAACTGTACTGACAATACCTGGCATTTTTTGTTACATTGCGGTTCTTCACAAGTGAGCGGGCGAGCACTTTTTGGTAACTTTACGAATTCTGGCTTAGCAACTCACTTTCTCCCCGAAAGTTCACCTATTTCCCATGAGTCGAGTTTTAGATACTTGGAAGTTCCGTCCGCACCCGTTGCTGGCCAATGCGCACATGCAAACCGTTGTCGGTTTGCGCTGGCCCCAGCGTTCAGCCCCCTATTCTGCTCGCGTGCATCACGTGCAGTTGGAAGATGGAGATCAACTTGCGCTTCATGAGGATGCACCTTTTGGGAACAAGGAGGATGCTCCTAGTATCTTGTTGTTGCATGGACTCTCGGGGGGGCACGACAGTTCTTATATGTGTCGACTTGTCGAGAGACTCACCCCGCGTGGCTATCGAGTGTTTCGGCTTGATATGCGGGGCTGCGGGGCAGGGGAGCGCATTGCCCGCAAGCCGAACCACTGCGGTCGCTCGGAAGACATCGCGACAGTGCTGCATTTCATCGCTGAGCTGTACAGTGAATCCCCGACGACATTGATTGCCTTTTCGATGGGTGGCACACTCGCACTGAACATGCTTGCCGAAGCAGGGGAAATGCGAATCGGAAATTTTGAACGGGCTTTGATGATCTGTCCGCCCATCGATTTGTTTTCCGTCGAGCGCCATTTTCGCACCTTGCTTGGGCGTCCTTACGACAAATTCTTCGTAAAGAACATCTGGGCGCAGATCTTACGTCGTTGGAAAGAGTTTCCCGAAACAGCTCCCGCAACAATTCCCGAACGTCCCAAACGCCTGCGCGATATTGACCATTTGGTTGTCGCACCCAGCGGAGGTTTTGCTTCGGCCGAGGACTACTACACCAAGACTCAGCCGGGACCGAAACTCGAAGGCATTCGCCAACCGGTGACGATCCTGTTCAGTAAAGACGATCCCGTCGTGCCGTTCGCCCCCTTGTTTGATTTTCCTCACAGCTCCTCGATCGAAACGATCGTCACCTCCCATGGCGGCCACTTGGGATTCTTGGGCCAGCCGGGCATTGATGCGGATATTCGCTGGATTGATTGGCGGATTCTGGAATGGTTGGAGCACGCACCTGGATCTGTTGCTTTCTGTAATTCGTCCGAGCAGGTTTTTTCGCTCTAGGCGGACATCTCTGGGTGGTTTACTGAACGTCCAGCCGGCAAGATCCCCCCATGTGTCATAAACCGTTGGGCTGATCCCTAATGGGGATAATTGCTTCTCACCAACCACTCTTGCAGCAACCTATTCTAGTTTAACTGCCACCTGTGCAGGGTAGTGTTTGAGTCGATCAATCTCTACGTGATAACAAGGTCTGTTTCATGAGCCACGACGAATTTCCGATCGAAGATGAGTCCACAATCGGTGTCTTAGTTGAGGAGTCGATTGATGATATTTCTTCTCTGCCGAGTTGCGAGAAGTGCGGGGCAATAATCGCTACTCAGGATTCGCTTGCCTGTCGGAAGTGTGGTTGGTATGCCAGTATTGGTGCCTTTGTGGAAATCGACCGAGAGTGGGAAGAGAATTGCGACCCAGATTCAGAACAGATCGTCGCCACTACTGAGGCCGAATCGTTCAAATTGCCTGATTGGGCCTGGGTGATGATCGGGTGCGTCGGAGCAGTGATTGCCGAGAGCGTCGCGGCCCGTTTCCTCACGGAGTCCAATAGCCTAGCGCGCACGCAATGGTCGCTGATGCAGCTTACGATTGGGGGAGTAGCTGCGGCTGTATGCCATTTTGTTTCATTTATCTTGCTTATTCGCGACGACAGTGACGTCGCCCTGCTTGATATTCTGCTTAAACCAATTCGACCATGGGTGTTGCGAGTACGAGAACTGCCTGAGCGTCAATGGATCTGCCATACAGCAGTTAGTGGCATCGTAGCTGTCCTCATGTCGGTGCTTGTGATAGGAGCGATTCCTTACGAAAAATTCTGGGATTGGGGATTCGGCAAACCAGTAAAGCAGGACCTTATGGGTGCTATCGCCGATCAGGCGCGGAAGGCAGCCGGAAAAGACCAATCCCTGGAAGAAGCCGTGGAGGAACTTGGTGGCAGTCAGAATCTGAGCGATGCCGAAGGGAACAAGAAAAAGGCCGCCAAGCAGCCGACGGAGCGATCTAAGGACGATTGCGTGATCATCGGTTATCGGGCTAACGAGGCGGGGGTCGTCTACATGCTTGTACTTGCGGGTGAAAACTACGGTCGATTGCAACACGTTGGTCAGGTCGTCCCGCAAATGCCTGTAAGTGAGCTGTGGAAATTAGGCAAACAGCTAAGTGCCTATAAAAGAGTCGATCCCTTCGTCCGGGTGCAAATGGACAATGTCACCTGGGTTGAACCCAAGATCGCCTGCCGAGTGAGTTATGCCAGAAAGGGAAAACAAGGAGGGCTGTTCGACACCAAGCTGGAAGAGATTCTGGGAGAAATCAATATTGCTTCTGAGGTACAAATTCCTACTAATCCTTCTTCGCAAGAATCAATTGGCATGAACGACCAATGACCAATGAAACTTATAAAGAGGTTCGAGCATGCGTTGCATCATCTTGGTCAATGTAAATTGAAAATTGGTCATTTCTGTTCCCTGATGGTTCTCTCACTGGTTGGCAGACGCTAGACTAGTGCAGAAAACCACTAGGGGAGGATTCCAATGAAACAATGGGCACTCTGGCTCGGGCCAGTGGTCGCTGTCTTACTGGGCTCGGCGTTGTATCAGCAACAATTGCCCCCCGCTGCCGCCTGGACGGCCGGGATCACGGCGCTTACGGCACTGTGGTGGATCTTTGAACCGATTCCTATTCCCGCCACCTCGCTGATTCCGCTGGCGATGTTTCCCCTGATTGGAGTTCTTACACCCGATGAGGTCGGCGCTGCCTATGGGAATGAGATGATCCTGCTCTTGACCGGTGGGTTCATGTTATCTTGCGCCATGGAGCGCAGTGGAACCCATCGACGTATTGCTCTGGGAATGGTCTCACTCTTGGGAGGCACCAACGCGCGTCGGCTGGTAATTGGATTCATGATGGCCTCCGCAGCTTTAAGTATGTGGATATCCAACGCGGCAACGACGCTGATGTTGCTGCCCATTGTCGTAGCCGTCATTGAAAAAGTTCCCGACGAACGCTTGTCGCTGGCATTGCTCTTAGGTTACGCGTATGCCGCCAGTGTAGGAGGTATCGGCACGCCCATCGGCACTCCGCCCAATCTGATCTTCATGCAAAACTATGAAGCGCTTGTTGGCGAGGAGGTGAGTTTTATTACGTGGATGAGTTGGACGCTCCCCGTAGTGTTCGTGATGATTCCTTTGATTTGGTTCTGGTTGACCAGACGAATTGAATCGACTACCAAGATCGAACTTCCCCCAGTGGGAACCTGGCGGAGCGAAGAAATTCGTACTCTTGCCGTCTTTGCCACGACGGCATTCTTGTGGATCACCCGTTCCGATCCGTTCGGAGGCTGGCAGAAACTTCTAAACTTGAGTTACGCCAACGACGCCAGCGTTGCTTTGCTGGCTGTTGTTGCCATGTTTTTGATTCCCAACGGCAAAGGGGAAAAGCTGCTCGACTGGCCAACTGCTGTAAGTATTCCTTGGGGTGTCCTTTTACTCTTCAGCAGTGGCATTGTCATCGCCGAGGCATTTACCAAGTCGGGGCTGAGCCAGGAGATTGGAGATCAATTAGCAACCTTGTCGGCTCTGCCGGTTCCCTTGTTGATCGGTCTCTTGTGTCTTGTGGTGACCTTTATGACCGAAGTGACGAGCAATACGGCAATTGCGAGTCTGATGATGCCCATTCTGGCTGCGACAGCGGCTGCCACGGGCATAGACCCCAAGCTGCTCATGGTCCCCGCCGCTTTGACTGCCAGTTTCGCTTTTATGCTCCCCGTGGCGACTGCGCCGAATGCAGTGGTGTTCAGTTCTGGGAGAGTCACCGTGCGACAGATGGCTCGAGAGGGGTTTGTCTTGAATCTAATGGGAGTGGTTGTGGTGACGGTTTATTGTTCTTTTGTGTTTGGTTGAAACTCGGCAAGTAGAATTCTATTTAATATCTTTCACTGGTTGAGTAGCAATCAGAAACAAGACGACCTGAATTGTGAGTACTAGCGGCTGAAGAAAACGCTCCTTCCGCAGGCAGGGCAGGGGGGTGTGAGTGGGTTGTGGTTTCCAGACGACTGATTCCCCAGGCCAGAGCCAATCCTAGCAACAGCGCAGCTGAGAGTTTCCCGCGGTCGTGATCGTGAAATTGCAATTCCGGCAACAGATCGCTCAGCGCGATGCACAGAAAAGTTCCCGAGGCGAAGGCCAACGCGTGAGACAATGTAACTCCTCCATCTCCTTCACCCATCAATCCGAATCGAAAAACGACAATCCCCAATGGGATAGCCAGCGCGAAGAGTCCGTTGACGACGTGCCGCCAGGTAAGCGACCAGCCGCCGTGGGCCATCAGCGTGGCGATCGTCATCGAATCGAACGGTTTGTGTAAGACGATGACCAGAAAAGTGCCGAAGCCGGCGAGTCGGACAGTTTCGTGACCATGGGCTACTCCCGCTGCCAATGCAATCCCCTCGATGACACTATGCAGAGTGAGGCCAAATGCAGCGCCACTCCAAGAGAGATTGTGGCCGTGGCTGTGATCGTGTTCCCCCTCTGGTCCGTGATGACACGAAATTTCGCCATCTTCGACTTCATGATGGTGAAAACAAAAAAAGCGTTCGATGAAGAACATCGTCAAAAGTCCAGCCAAGAGCCAGAGCATGACCTGCATATTGGCCGTTGCACTGGGTAATCCAGAGCTTACCGCCTGCTCTAATGCGTGGGGCAACATGTGCAGCAGCCCGATCCCCAGCATCACGCCTGCCACGAAGCTTACGGCACATTCCATCCAGCGGTGAGTCAATCGAATCCACACAGGGATCATGCCACCGGCGATAGACACCAGCAGTACAAACAGGCAATAATAGGTGAGCAGTACGTTTGAATTCATGCGGTGAAGTATGGCACCGAAATGGACTTCCGACAAGCGAGTCTAGTTGATTCGAATTAGAATCGTAAGCGCCTGGAGATTTAATGCGAGCCTGTATCCAACGAGTCTCCCGTGCCCGCGTGGTGGTTGATTCCGAAACTGTCGGAGAAATTGGTAGGGGGGTACTCGTCCTGTTGGGAGTCGCGGCTGCGGATACTGAGACTGAGCTCAAGTGGCTGGCCGACAAGATTGTAGGGTTGCGCATCTTTGAAGACGAACAGGGAAAGATGAACTGCTCGTTGGAGGATATGGGTGGACAAATCTTGGTGGTGAGTCAATTCACGCTTTATGGGGACTGCCGCAAAGGCCGTAGACCTAGTTTCATTCAGGCGGCTCCTCCCGAGATGGCAGAGGCAATGTACGAACAATTCGTCGCCAGGCTAGTTGAGCAGGGCGTCTCAGTCGCGCGTGGAAAGTTTCGCACACATATGGAGGTAGAGCTTGTCAATGATGGACCGGTGACGATCTGGATCGACACGGATGTGAGATGATTGATGGAGCGTTAAGAGTTGAGGGTGAAGCGAAATGTACTCGACTCTCAATACTCATCCCTCAACGATGCCACTACTTAGCTTCCCCCCAACTTCGCCAGAGTCGGCGTGCGGTGTCGTAGATCGTCTGATCAATCTCAGGATCAATTGCCTGCTCTGCATTGGGGGGGAGAATTGCGTAGCCTTGTGGGTTGATTCCCGGATTAGCTTCAGTTACTGGAGAGCTACCCGGTAGGTTGCCCCCGATTTGGGACCGCCAAGCTCTCCGGTCCAGTGCGATTGGATAGTTATTTCCATAGCGCTCCATGACCATCGGTTCGCCAAGGATCATCGTAAAGACAACGATTAGCTTCGCATAGGTAGATACATTGGCCCATCTGCTTTTGCCCCAGAGTTTGAGGGCAGTACCAAATGATTTTTTGAACCGCCAGCGTCCACCTACCCATTCGACTGAATAAATCTCATCAAGAACCAGGTGCGACATGACTCCCAGCAACACGCCAGCCGCTTTGAAGTATCGCAATTGCAGATTGTTAGATCCAGAAAACAAGAATGCCAACCCGGCGAATATCAGCGCAGCAGGCAAGCTGTGGAACATTCCGCGATGAACCGTGTATTTCGATAGCATCTTCGCAACGCCGAAGCGAATGAAAACGTAGGTTCCTCCAACGGCCAGCACAAACTGTTCATGATTCAATCCAAGTTGTTCCAGGCGCGGCAAGAGAAGCACTGGAATGATCGCGGCTGCGAAACCCATGGATTCACGAAATGGCACGCCGGAATCGCTATCGATATCGGGGAGCATTCCACCAATTCCGCACAAGCCGCCGGCAATGACCGCCGACTCCCAGGGCAAACCATGATAGGCACCGACCGCTCCATAGCCGACGCCAAGCATCGTGCTGGTGGTGATATGTGTCTTGAATCCAGCCATCGTTTAAGAAGAAAAAGGTTCCATTTAAAAATTAGCGTGGCGGGCAAGGATAGGAAAAGTCATTTCTCGATACCAGAGAAACCAGAGTGCTAGCATTGCTAGCAGTCAGACATGCTTGGGCAAGGCAAACTATCCTTGAATTGCCCTTCGTATGTCCGCTCTCGCTCGATATACTTTCGCAGCTTTACAGTCTCAAGAACCCCAAACTGACCCTTTCTCATGCAAATCTACGATGTCCTGATGTTGGTCGTGCTGGTAGCCGCGACAATCTTTGGTATGTGGAAAGGAATGGCCTGGCAAATTGCCTCTTTGGCATCGCTCGTGCTGAGCTACTTCATCGCACTGCGTTTTTCCGACCAACTGGCTCCAACTTTTGAGGGGATTGCTCCACCACCGCTGAATAAGTTCGTGGCGATGCTCGTGATCTACATGGCCACCTCGTTTGTGATTTGGAGTTTGTTCCGATTCATTTCCGGGGTGATCGATCGGGTAAAGCTTGAATCCTTCGACCGCCAGATGGGCGCGATTTTTGGGTTTGCCAAGGGCGTCCTGCTGTGCACGGCAATCACTTTTTTTGCAGTTTCCCTGTTGCCACAACCCCAGAAAGAGAGAATCCTCGCTTCCCAGACCGGCCGATACATCGTCGTGATGTTGGACAAAACCGATTCCGTAGTCCCTCCCGAGATTCACGACGTGATTGGCCCGTATCTGCATCGCATTAACAAGGAACTCGATCCCAATGGCCAGCATCATCAAGAGCATGGCATGCACGCCAACTGGCCTTCAGCGGCATTCCCTGAATGGTCTGGTTCGACATCAGGGAGTAGTTCAGCACCTGTTGGCCAACCGATCTCGACCCCTTTGCCTAAATGGCCTCCCGATCCTCAGGCCGCAAGCAACAACGGCAGACAGTACTAAATTCGGTTTCTCATTCCGATAAGATCTGGAAAAGTTCGCGCGTAACTTCTGTTCCACTATCTTTCATCCGCGCGCTGCTGAGTCTATGATGGCTCAATGCATCACTTCAATCAGCAAAGTTGTTTACGCGTATTCTCTCCTTTAGCAAACTTTCTCGGCCAAAGTTTTTTCATTGTGATGATTTGGTGTGCATGGCTTTTCCCAACCCATGCCCAGGATTCTTCGCCAGACTCTTCGTTTCCTGTATCAGCCCAAGTAACTCTCAATCAGACTGACGATGGATACAGAGGTATTTGGTACATGAATCAACCTTCGGGAGACGAGTATGTTTACAAGTATAGCGGTGGGATGGCTACCTATTGTGCAAAGCACCAGCCGTTTGCATTCTATAGTCCGGAAGTGAAAAAGACGTTTTTTTGCTATGGAGGAGCGAAGAAGAATGACGATCGCTCACTATTGCATATGGTCTCGTACTTTGATCACCACACTAAAACCGTTCCGCGACCAACGATTCTTCTTGATAAGAAGACGGATGATGCCCATGACAATCCTGTCATCTCGCTTGATGGAACGGGCCACGTTTGGATTTTCTCAACATCACACGGTACGGGTCGCCCTTCTTACATTCACCGCAGCAAACGCCCTTACGATGTTTCAGAGTTTGAACTTGTGAAGGCTCGTAGCAGTGAAGCGGACGGAGAGGTCGATATCAAGAACTTCTCGTACATGCAATCCTGGCATGATCCGAAACTTGGGTTCGCCTGTTTCTTCACGAAGTATCAATTTCCCGCTGCGAGAACAATTTGTTTTATGAGTAGTTCTAATGGAGTTCTCTGGAGTCCAACCCAGCGACTTGCTGCCATCGATGAAGGGCACTATCAGATCAGCGCACTGGGCAGTGGTAAAGCTGGGTCTGCATTCAACTATCATCCGCGAGGCAAGGGGCTCAACTGGCGGACAAACCTGTATTACCTCGAGACTCCTGATTTCGGGAGAACCTGGCAATCGGCCGCAGGTGATCCTGTGCAAGTGCCACTCTCCGAGCCAATTAACACCGCTCTCGTTCAAGAATATGAATCTCAGGGGCTAAACGTCTATCTCAAGGACATCCACTATGATGAGCATGACAGGCCAATCATTCTGTTTCTGACCAGTAGAGGGTACGAATCCGGACCTAAGAATGATCCAAGAACTTGGAGGACGGCCCGTTGGACTGGCAGTCACTGGGATATCCAAGCGGCCATGCGATCGGACAATAATTACGATATGGGCTCGTTGTGGACCACTGGGGACGGAAACTGGCAGATCATTGCTCCGACTGGCAGGGGGCCCCAACCCTACAATCCTGGCGGCGAGATTGCCAGTTGGGTTTCCCACGACCTCGGGCACTACTGGGAAAAACAGCACTCCCTGACCCAGCACAGCCAATTAAACCACAATTATGTCCGCCGACCCGTAAATGCTCATCCCGATTTCTACGCCCTTTGGGCAGACGGACATGGCCGCAAACCCTCGGCTTCGACGCTTTACTTTTGCAACCAGGAAGGCTCCGTTTTTGTGTTACCAAGGAGGATGAAAACGGACACGGCTCAGCCTGAGCCATTGTCGCGCGGTTCACGCCGTGACGGCGACTGACGAGAACGAGCAGGGCGAGTGCTACGAGAATAAAACCATGCGAAATCCGCGGGGAAAACTACCCCAGAAACGAACATAACAGTGATTATCGGACGTTCGTGATAGATGCCTGGAGAGCGGGTTTTCTATTTGCTGCCCCACCCTACCTAAGCGAATTGTCATCCCGAGGTACTCCGAGGGATCTCGCCAAATATCGCGGAATACTAGCCAGGGACCGTCGGCGGAGTCTCAAGAAATGGACCGATGCGGCGGAACTTTTCGTAGCGATCTGCCAATAATTCGTCCGTCGGCTTTCGCAGGAGTTCCCGAAGATTTTTCAAGAGATAAATCTTCATGCGGCCCGCCATTTGATGGTGATCTCGGTGGGCGCCTCCCAAGGGCTCTTCGATCACGTCATCCACCACGCCCATCTCATAAAGATGTTTAGCGGTGATTTTCAGGGCCTGGGCTGCCTGCTCGGCATAATTGTGACTTTTCCAGAGGATGCCAGCACACCCCTCGGGGCTAATGACGGAATAATAGGCATGTTGCAGAATGGCAACACGATCACCCACGCCAATCCCCAGCGCCCCGCCGGAGCCTCCCTCTCCAATCACAATACAGATAATGGGTGTTTTGAATCGCGACATCTCCATCATGCTTTGGGCGATAACCATGGCTTGCCCCCGTTCCTCGGCGCCGATTCCTGGATAGGCCCCCGGGGTGTCGATCATGGCAATAATTGGGAGGCCGTACTTGGCCGCCAATGCCATTTTTTCCATGGCCTTACGATATCCCTCGGGATGAGCACATCCGAAGTAGCATTCATTGCGCTCCTTGAGTGTTTTTCCTTTCTCGTGTCCGACGACCAGCACCTTATATTCATCCAACTTGGCAAAACCGGTTCGCAGCGCACGATCATCGCCGAAAAAACGGTCACCGTGGAGTTCGACAAATTCGTCGAAGACAAGATCGAGATAGTCAGTGAACTTTGGCCGCTCCTTGTGACGAGCGACTTGAACGGTTTCCCAGGGATCGAGATGATTGTAGATCGCTTTGGTCGTTTCGGTGAGTTGCTTGCGCAACTCGCGAATACGTTCACGAAGCTCTGGCGTGTTCTTGTCGCTGGCTTCGAGCGTATCTATCTGCTCTTGCAGCTCAAAGATGGGTTGTTCAAACGGTAATCGAAAGTCGTAACCTGGCATGGCGAGATTATACCTCGTTTATTCTTCTTCGTCGTGACCTTCGGGTGGTTTTTCTTCCGGCTTTTTGGGCTTAATGTGAAAACAGCGCCCCGCCTTGAGTTCCCGATAAAACTCCAACAACGAATCCGGGCGATCCTTCGGATCCTTTTCCAGCATCCGGTGGATAAGATTGGCAAACTCAGGTTGCACGTTCTTCTGAATCATGGAGATGGGTTGAGGGCGCGACTTGAGATGCTTGTTCAGAAGCTCCGTGGAACTGCTGGCAGTATATGGCAATTTGCCGCACATCAGTTCGTAAACCATGCAACCGAAGCTATAGATGTCTGCCCGCTCGTCGACTTCCTTTCCACGAATCTGTTCGGGAGCCATGTAGCTGTAAGTCCCCTGCACCGGGGCTTTGTTGCCGAATAGCTTCGCAATTCCTTTTTTGATTTTTCGAGCCAAGGTGAAATCGATGAGCCGGACTTCATTGTCGTCATTGACCAAAAAGTTATCGGGTTTGATATCGCGATGGGTCCATCCCTGCTTATGCATATATTCCACAGCAAGTGCAGCGCCTCCCAAAATCTCTTCCAGCCGCCAATGGAGTTGTTCAACTCCACTTTGAATTTGTTGCTTAAGGTTGGGGGTCTTAAACAGTTCCATGATTAGATAGGACCCATCCTTCCCCGTGCCATAATCCAGCGTCTTTATGATCGAAGGATGATCGAGCGTCTTGCCTACGAGGTATTCGTGTTTAAGCTCTGCGGCGTTTTGACGGGTATGCTTTGGGCCTGGCGGCAACCATTTCATGGCAAAAGACTCGTTCTTGCCGAGAGGCTTCACCGCCCAAATCTCAAACATGGCCCCGGCCCTGATCAAATAGAAAAGCCTGTAGGGCCCAACAAATTCTTTTCCGACAGAAGCCATGAGTTCTTCTATAGAATGTTAAAGGTCAGTAAGCAGAGCATGGGCTTGAAAGTGCCAGTCTAGTCAGATCAGAGAACCAGCGGAAGGGTGGCTTTCAGCTCAATAGTCGACTTTGCAGAGACACAGTCCTTGGGGAGGAGCAGTTCTTCCCGCCTGGCGGCGATCCTTAGATGATAATGCCGCGGAGAGCCATGCCTGGTCTCGACGACCTGCACCTATCTCCACGAGGGAACCGACAATAATTCGTACCATATTATAGAGGAATCCGTTACCTTCCACATCAATTTTCACCAGTGAGTTTTCTTCTCCCGAGCCGCGCCGCACCGCGATGGACGAAATCGTACGTACGGTACTCTCTCTCTCAGAACCGGCCGACTGGAAGCTGGCAAAGTCATGTGTGCCCACCAGCGCTTGGGCGGCACGATGCATCGCATCGGTGTCAAGAAGTTGTGGCACGTGCCAAACGGTATCGCGCTCGAATAGCGGACGACATCGGGCGTTGTGAATGCGATAGCAGTAGTGTTTGCCCACAGCATCGAAAGTGGCATGGAAACCCTCTGCCACGTCTTCGACCGCTTTGATAATGACGTCGACCGGTAACAAGGCATTAAGAGCGCGGTGCAGTTGATCAGACGAAAGATGTGTTGTTGATGTAACTCCCACAACTTGACCGAGTGCATGGACACCGGCATCGGTGCGACTGCTGGCCGTTACTTGCACCTGGTCCCCAGTAATCTTCTGCCAGGTGTCTTGAATCGTTCCCTGAACCGTGCGACGCCCCGGCTGCGCTTGCCAACCAGAAAAATTCGTGCCGTCGTATCCAATCGTGAGCTTGAACGTCGGCATTGCACATACAGGGTTTTAGACGGCGGCTTGAGAACGCACCAGTAGCTCGGCAATCTGCACGGCGTTGGTTGCCGCGCCTTTGCGCAAGTTGTCACTCACACACCAAAACGCCAGGCCATTTTTGCTGGATATGTCTTCACGAATGCGGCCGATGAATACTGCGTCGTCTCCACTACAATCTGCTGGCATCGGATACTCGCCTGCAGTGAGATTGTCGACGACCTTAATTCCCGGAGTGGCCGCGAATAATTTGCGGGCCTCTTCCACCGTGATTTTCTTTTCCGTCTCGACGAGAATGCTCTCGCTGTGGCAATTCTCAACAGGTACTCGAATACATGTCGGACATACTTGGATAGAGTCGTCCCCGAATATTTTCTGAGTCTCGTACACCATCTTCATCTCTTCGCTGGTGTAGCCTTCATGCTTGGCCGAACCGATCTGCGGGATGAGATTGAAGGCGATCGGGTGGGCGAATGCTTTGTACTTATGGTCCTTATTTTCTAGAAACGCCCTGCTTCCCGCGATCAGATCCTCTTGACCCTGCACTCCAGCTCCGCTGGTCGCCTGATAGGTGCTGACAATCACTCTGCGGATGGTCCCCGCATCGTGCAGAGGTTTCATCGCCAAGACCATTTGTGTGGTCGAACAGTTGGGGCTGGAGATAATTCCCTGGTGATTGAATGCCGCGTCAGGATTGATCTCGGGTACCACCAGGGGCACCTTCGGATCCATGCGCCAGTAACCGCTTTCGTCCACAACTACGCAATTTCGTTCCACCGCCCAAGGACAGAACTCCGCAGCAATGGGATCGGGTGTGCTGCCGATAGCCAGATCGATTCCCTCAAAAGCTTCGGGACAGAGTAGCTCAACAGTGTGCTCTTCACCTTTGAACGTGATCTTCGTGCCGGCGGATCGTTCGGATGCCAGAAACGTGATCTTCTGATAAGGGAAGTCGCGCTCCTCCAACATTTGTCGTATCAAACTGCCCACAGCACCGGTGGCACCCACGATGGCGATCGAATCAAACACGTTCTTGCTCCAAGAGGTTGGGAAAAACCGAGGGTCAATTATAGCGGCAGACCCAAATCTACCACGCCCGGTTCGGTCACCGGGAATAGCCCCTCATTATAATCATTCATCCTAGGTGGCGACAACTTCCCCTGAGCTCAAAAAGCCCGATTCTCACCTCCCGCCGTAAGCTAGATTTAACTATAGCTCTGCTCGCAATCCCCTGTCATCTTCGAGGCTGCAAGAGTGGCCAATTTCCAAATGCTTGCGACCGAATCAGTTCCTCAACCGGTGTCTCGAGCTTCGCGGCGAGAAATAGCGGCTATCGTTCGCCTGCTGGCGGAATCCCTGTCCAACGATCCCCTGCAGCGCTGGCTTTTTCCCGAGGATCAATCACGGCTTAAAGCAAGTGAGCGTCTGTTTCGTCGACTGGTGTCTCCACGCATAGCCGAAGGTTTGGTCTCTGTGACCCACACAGAAAGCGGCCAATTGGCGAGCGTAGCCGTTTGGACCGCTCCTCACCCCCCTGCCCCTTCTCGATGGGAGCAACTTGCGGAATCTCTCTCCATGAGATGGGCCCATGGAATGCGAATCCATGAAGTGCGTGAGGGACTCACAGCGCTAGCCCGGCGACATCCCCAGCAGCCTTATTGGTATCTCATGGCATTGGCTACGGCTGAGAAGCAACGTGGCAACGGCCATGCAGCTCGGCTGCTGGAGGCTAAAATCAATGCATCCGAATCTGTGGGCCAGATGATCGCTCTAGAAACCTCTTTGGCAGAAAACATTTCGTATTACGAGCGATTCGGATTTCGCACGGTCGACGAATTGCAGTTAGCAAACGGCCCTTCTGTCTGGCTCATGTGCCGGGATTAGCAGTCACTGCCGGGAGGCAATGGTTTTTATCTAGATAGAGTATACACTTGCTATCTGGTGAGTCAGACTTTATCACTGTAGGAGTAATAAGACACTTTTGCAGTCCACTTTTGCGGAGCCACACTTTCTGATGATTCGTAGCTGGCGGAATAATTTGCGGCTAATTTATCTTGCTGCAACTCTTTGTATATACCAATGCAATCAGGCAGCGCTCCATGCGGAAACTGCCCGCGGCATTGTCTTCAACGACCAGAATGCCAATGGTGAACGTGATCCTGGCGAGCCAGGACTGCCAGACGTAAAAGTCTCCAACGGACTGGACATCGTTACTACCAATTTCGACGGAAGATATGAAATCGGCATTGACGACGATACGATTCTATTCGTTATCAAACCACGCGATTGGCAGACTGCGATTGATGAGCAGAATCTCCCTCGTTTCTACTACATCCACAAACCGGCGGGCTCACCTGATGCCAACTACCAATTTGCGGGGGTCCAGCCGACCGGGAATCTGCCCGAGAGTATCGATTTTCCTCTGATTGCGTCGCCCGACCCGGAAGAATTCACGATGATCGTCATGGGCGACCCCCAGCCAGGAAATCGCCAGCAAGTCAGGTTCTATGCCAACGATGTCATTGCCGAGCTTATTGACTCCCCTGCCCTGTTCGGAATGTCGATGGGAGATATCGTCAGCAACGACCTGTCACTCTTCGAATCCGTCAACGAAGTCCAGGCATTGGTCGGCAAACCCTGGTACAATGTCATCGGGAACCACGACCTCAACTTTGATTCGCTTGATGACAAAAACTCTGACGAAACCTTCGAGCGCATCTATGGTCCGACCAACTATGCGTTCCAGTATGGTCAGGTCCATTTCATTGTGCTCGACAACGTCGTTTGGCTTGGCAAAAGAGACAATAGTTACCTCGGCGGGCTCTCGGATGAACAGCTTGCTTTCGTGAAGAACTATCTCGATGGCGTGCCACGGGAAGATCGTATCGTGATTTGCACGCACATTCCCTTGCCGGAGATTGTGGTGGATGCCCACTCCAAGCCGCATAGTTCTCCTGAGTATCGTAAGCTGCTGGAAATCCTCTCCGGCCATCCCCACACGATGTCGTTCTCGGCCCACACCCATTTCAATCACCATCATTTTTCTGGTGCCGAGGATGGATACTCGTCCGATGCAGGTACGAAGCACCATCACCACAACGTGGCCACCGGTTCGGGAAGTTGGTTCAAAGGGCCTCGAGACATTGAGGGCCTCCCCGACACCACGATGGCCGACGGTGCACCGAATGGTTACATCCTGGCCATGTTCAAGGGAAACGACTATCAACTTCGCTACAAAGCTGCCCGAATGCCGCCTGAATATCAGATGTCGATACAGGCACCCGAAGTCATTGCTGCCAAGGATTCTGTTGGCACCAAGATCGTGGTCAACGTCTTCAATGGCAACGAGCGGTCGAAGGTCCGCATGCGCGTGCGAGGACAAAGCAAATGGCAGACCCTGCCACAAACTCCTGGCTTTGATCCAGCCTATCAAAGTTATCAAGCGCACAACCGAGCAACCGAACGGTACGAAGGCCGCGTTCTTCCGGAAGCCAAGTTCACGCGGCATCTCTGGTCAGGGCCACTGGGCGTTGCACTCAAGCCCGGCTTTTATGTTCTCGAAGTGGAAGCCACCGACATGTTCGGCCATAAAGATCACGGCGTGCGCTTGATTGAAGTCGAGTAGGCCCTCTCTGCCAGAGAGTTTTTCTCAAAGGCACTTGACACTTAGTGCAACATTGCCAAGTTCTGCGGCACGTGGGGGCGGAGCACGCCGCTCGACTAACCCATTCGAGACAATCTACTTGTTCACTCCCCTACTCAGCAGATCGCCCAAGCAACTCATCCACCCGGACGAATTCATACCCTCGGTCGTGCAACTGCTCAATCAACTCTCCTAACTTAGCGTACCCTTTGTCTTTGCGTGTGGCGCCCAGGTGCAATAGGAGTAGATGGCCGTTAAGTCCCGTGGCGGATTGGCTTTCGAACTTGAGGATGTCGGAAACCAACTCTTCCGCAGGTACAAAAGCCTTGTGATCCTCCGGTGCGAAATCGCGATGAGAGCCTGTTCCCTCAGTGAAGTTGATCATCTGGCAGCCCAATTCTTTCGCCCACTCGGTGTGCTCAGCGTTGTGCCACTCGTAGGGAGGAACGAAATAGACGGGTTCCTGCATGTCGGCCCCTAGCTCTTCAAGCTCGGCAAGATTGCGGTAGAGATCCGCCTGGAAGCGAGGTTTGCTGAGCAGCGACTTCTGCCGATCATCCCACGGGGCGTAGAGTAAATGACCATCCGAATGCGGGCCGACATAGTGCCCGGCGGTAATTGCGTTGCGCGTCCACTCGCGCATCCCTTTTGCGTCTAGAGCGTTGCCTGTCAAGAAGAATGCGGCTCTCAGATTGTGTGATGCAAGGGTTTGAATGATCGACTCGGCTCCGTCGACGTGTTCATCCGCGGTGAACAGCAGTGCGAGTTTTTTTTCCGCAGTCGAGGCCCTGCGGATGGTTCCTTCATCTAGAACAAACTCTGCTGGTGGGTCAGGCAGTCGCTTGAATCGCTCGGTTCGCACCACCTCGGGTTGAGCCCCAAAATGGGCCATCATAAAAATCGCGTCGGCAGTCCCATCCATCGTCGGTTCGTTCGTAGAATAGTCGCCAATGTCGTCGTGATAAACGACGTGCGGGTTTTGAAATTCGGCGAACTCATCTTCTTCGTTTAAATGGAGGCCCAGCAAGCTGTCGTAAACCTTGGCGTAGACAGGTCCATCGACCAGTCCCCCTGGCACAGCACGTCGCGTGAGCTTCCAGGTGCTGGTATGAACATCCAGGGGAAACTCGCCTCCACGAGGAATTCCCGTGAACATGGTGGTGCCCCAGGGATTGGTGCCGAACAGCCAATCGCGCTGGGCCAGCATATGATCGTGGTACTGCAGATCGCCGGTCATCCGCTCGTAGAGCATGATTTGAGTTACCAGCGCGGTTACCAGATTGTTGGAACACCAGATAAAGGGGACTCCCACGCTGAAGGCATTCTTCCTGGCCCGCTGGAGCGTGGCCTCGATTCCCGAGCGATAGAAGCTCGCCAGTTCCGCTTGCATGTCGGCGTTCACGTGTGGGTGCAAAGCGGAATGCCCGACGTTTACAAACGGGTAGAATTGATAGTGCCCGGCCTCTTCGAGCGGCATCCAGGTGGTGTCGGCGGCCAACTTCGCATAGCGAATGGCATCGTCCAAATACTGGCGCTCGCCGGTCTCGGCAAACAACTCGGCGGCCGCCCATTCCATGTCATCCGCCCAGGTCGTCTCGGCATAGCGGTACGGTGCGCCATAGGAATTTCCCTGCTGCACTCCTTCATTAGACTGGCCAAGGGCGTACAACTCCCGCGCTGCCCGTAGGCAACGGGCAGCGAAGACGGGGTCGTTCAAATCACGCTTCCAGATGCGATGGGCCATCGACATAGCCACCGCGCAGCGACCAGCGAGATTTGCCAGTCCGGTAGACTCGCTCTGGTACTTCCGCAGGCCCTGTGGCTTGCCGTCGGCTGCGTATACAACGCGGTAGCTGTTCGGTCCCCAGCCGTAATCGGAAATATCTTCATCCGGCAACTTCCAACCAATGTGATCGCGATCATCAGCCACCTGGTGATACAACTCGTGGGGACTGGGATGGAGATTGAACAGCCAATCCAACCCCCAGCGGGCTTCGTCCAGCACGTCGGGAATGTTATTGGGCAGTGGATGTCCCAGGCGGTCTGTACGATCGTCAAACTTCGTGGGCTCAAGCTCAAACGCCAACAACATCCGCGCTGTGGCATTGCTGCCCGTGAGCAGGTACTTCAATTGATCGCCCGCATCATGCCAACCCCCACTGGCCTCGATGAAAGTTCCTGCTGGCAACGGCCCGTAGGCGGTTCGGCCATCCCGCTGGTGGCAGACACAATCCAACACGGGGTTGTAGCCACATCGCTGCTGCCGCATGAATCGTAGCAAAGATTCGACATAGTCCCCGTAAGCATTGTCGCCGATAGTAAAGACTCGGGACATGTCACCGCCCGCGTCCATTTGAAGCCGATAATGCCCGGGTGTGGTGAATGTGCTGAAGTCAATCCGGGCATGATGGGCAAATGTCCCCCACCCCTCTCCTGCCGGTTGAACGCGATTGGAATAAACCGCCTTGCCAGACGGGACTTCCACCAAGGAAAAAGACCCTTCTATTGGTGAATGGGAAAAGGCCACAGCAAACTTGGCTTCATTGGGTAGATAGCCTACCTGATTGGCACGCAGATGAATTCGACGCTCATCTCCCGATAGGGCCGAGAGATTCTCAGGTAACACTGTTAGGTAAACAAGAAAAGATAAGAAAAGTATTCGCATACGTGTGAAGGACCTCACAACGAGTAAAATGCTAGATTATTTCATGGCTTATCCAGTACAACTGCAAGCTTATCTCACTGTGGCAAAAATTCCAGGCGTGTGAATCCAAATCACAGTCCGGATTCAACTGGAGAACTACCTCACGCATTGTTATCATGAAGAGACGATTCCTCTCTGCATCTTAACCCCTCAATCCGGCCTTGGCTTAGCTTGGGAGATAAAAAATTATGAACCGCATCCTTTCCATTACTGTTTGTTCCGCAATTGTATTGTTTGGCTTGACGACTTTAGCCATTAGTCAGAACACAAATTCCAGGCGTCCGAGTGCTAACTCCCAGTCTGGCTCGGCCAGCACAAGCGACACGGCCGCCGAACGCGAAAAGATTTGGAACAGTCCCACGATGCTTCATGCCCGTGCTTGGGTGCAGGAATACTGCGAGCGGTCTGCCAAGATTTCCCCTGAAGAAGCTCAGCAATACATGAAGGAACTGGAGAACTTGACCCCCACTCAGATGAAACTATGGCTGTTGAAGTTTGAGCACGAACAAGAGATGATAAAAAAACAACAAGCTGATTTTGAAATGACTCGTCAGGCCAGCCTTCGCCAGGCGATGTCTGTTGATCAAGCAACTCAACAAGCCTATTCGAATATCAACCGCGGTATCAATGAGGCGGCTTCCACGGCAGAAGAGTCTATTCGCACTCAAGCCGCTCAAGCCGCTGAACGCGCACAAGACAAGGCAAATCAAACTGCCGTCGATGCAGCTAATGTCGATAGCTTCTACGGAGGTTACGGCGGTATCTATGGTGGCTATGGCGGTCTGTACGGCGGCTACGGCTTTGTCCCCCACATCCACATTCATGTCCATCCACAGATTGATGCAGATCAATAATCCTTGATTTGATTCCAGGTTGTGATTCGACCAGGCTCTTAAGCCATCGGTGATCTTGTTTAGATGCAAAGGACACCGCCCGTCTCCGTATTCGCAAAGTTCAATGAGGTACAGCACAACTATGGGCGAATGAGAGATCCGGTGAATCGTAAAAAACTCAAGATCTACCAAGAGGAGGTGAAAAGTCGCCATACCAGTCATTGGGATTGGGACTACCTTCCCACACAAGAGCTTGAAGCCGCAGTCAAGGAAGGAGATTCACTTCAACACGAAAAGAGAAACGATCGTTCAAAATTCACCCGTTTACTTGCATCTCTCTGGAAATGGCTCCGAAGTTAAGTCATCCACTGAGGTGAATCGGTATCACGTGTGCTTTGAATTCGATTGAATGGCCATGCCATTAGGAAACGAAGCGAAGTTCTGCGAGATTCATGCCTCTCCTGGACTGTACATGTGGCGGCCTCCATCCACCGGAAGACAGACACCTGTGATGAATTGATTGTTCACAAATGCCTCTACTGCCTGTGCAACCATGTCGGGACAATCCGCTGTTTTCACAACCGTCGCCTCGATCAGCCTCTTTTCTCTTTCCTGAGAAGAATGTTCAGGAAACATCACAGGACCGGGATGAATACAATTGACGCGTACTTTCGGATTACGATCACCCAATTCGCGAGCCAGCACTCGCGTCAGGGTTGGTAGGGCACCCTTCGAGATAAAATAGGCTACGTGATCTGGATACGGCCGCTCGATTGCCCAGTCACCAATGGTCACGATTGTCCCTCCCTCTGCTTGTTCAACCATGACCAATCCTGCTGCTCGTGCTGCATAAAAAGTCCCCAGTGTATTCACGTCGAAGTTTTTATGAAGCTGCTCTTTATTGACTTCAGTAAATGGAGTTTCATCCCATATCGACGAAGTTGTCACTAATAAATCAATACGACCAAAATTATTCTTTACCTGTGCAACCAATTCATCGACTTCAGTTTCCGAACTAACATCCGCCTGATAGGCTTCGCACTCAACACCCATCAAGCGAATTTGATCACGAGATTCGAACGCTTCCTCTTTCGAACTATGGTAATGCAGTGCCACATGATAACCGCGGGCAGCAAAGTAACGGGCTATCACGTTTCCCACACGCGGTCGACCGCTGCCGGTAATCAGGGCCACTGGTTGGATCTGAGTACTCATATCACTGCTCCAAATGAAACGGGTTAATTACACAGTTAATCCGAACTGCAATTCTTAACTAATATTAACCCACTTGAAGTAAAGCGACCTCCATTTCTTAGAAAGATTCTCTTTTAAGGAAGATAAGGGAGCGGAAGTGCTTTGCAGAATATATTGCTCTCACAACCGACGCAGATCACGGACAATTGAGAAATTAAAATCGGTCAATAGTGCGCGGCTCCTTACGTAGCCTTTTTCTGGTGCTTCACGTAAGGGATATCTTGGAGATTCACGGTTTCGATGTTAAGTTACGTAACCGGTTTTCGATTCTTATGCGATACCACACACAGGATTTCTCGATGATTGAATGGTTCAAGAAATTGTTATTCGTACTCTGTTGTTTCAGCCCGTTAGCTTCAGAGGTATGGGGAGAAATCGATGAGTCGCCTCTTCCTATCGAAGTTGTACCGGCTTTTCCTTCACTGCAGTGGCCGGATTCTATCACAGGAATTGATACCGGAAAAATTCGTGATCCTCGGCCGATCGTGGTTACCGGAACCGGGGATGGATCGAATCGTCTATTCGTCGCTACACAATACGGCACGATTCACTATTTTGAAAATGATCCTGATGCGTCGGAGATGCACCTCTTCCTGGATATTCAGGAACGAGTTATGCCTTTTAAGGACCGTGAAAATGAAGAAGGGTTTCTGGGCCTCGCGTTTCACTCTCGGTTTAAAGAGAACGGAGAGTTCTTTGTTTACTACACCCCTGCACCGACCGACGCGAAACCCCATGCAGCGCGTATTTCGCGATTTCGCACGAAGAAGGATAACCCTCTTGAAGCAGACCCCAACAGTGAGGAAATCCTCCTGGAAATTGACGAGCCTTATTGGAACCACAACGGCGGTACCGTGGTGTTTGGTCCCGATGGTTATCTGTATATCGTGGTAGGCGATGGGGGGGCGGCAAACGATCCTCACATGCATAGCCAGAATTTGCATACACTGCTGGGGGCCATATTGCGAATTGACGTTGATCGGAAAGAGAACGATCTGCCCTATGCAATTCCGCAAGACAATCCTTTTTACGGACAACCGAAGTATGCACGAGGAGAAATCTGGGCCTACGGTCTGCGGAATCCTTGGCGTCTGACTTTCGATCGTCAAACAGGTGTCGCTTGGGCGGGAGACGTGGGACAAGATACCTGGGAAGAGATCGACATTATCGAGCGCGGAGGCAACTATGGCTGGAATTTCCGGGAGGGAAAACATCCCTTTGGACCTGGAGGTTTCGAGCCAGACGAGAATCTCATCGAGCCCATTTGGGATTATCACCACGACGTGGGTAAGTCGATCACGGGTGGTCCCGTCTATCGAGGCAAAAAGATTCCTGAGCTTGTGGGAGCTTATCTTTATGCCGACTACGTGAGCGGACAAGTCTGGGCGTTGTGGTATGACCACGAGAGGCAAGAAGTTACCGCCAATCGCACGATTCGCGCGAAAGGAGCTCCCGTAATAAGCTTTGGTGAGGATAACGAGGGAGAAGTTTTCTTTACTGGCGAGCGAGAAATCTACAAATTTGCCCCCACAGGGAAGTAATGAATCAGACCAAAATATCGTGCAGTACGTGGGCCTCCTCAACTCCGGTAAGTCGCATGTCGAGGCCTTGGAACTTCACTGTAAAATGTTTGTGGTCGATGCCTAGAAGGTGCAGCATGGTGGCGTGCATATCGCGAACATGCACAGGGTTCTCAACGGCGTTGTAGCCGAGTTCATCTGTTGCTCCATAAGAGATCCCAGGTCGGATATTGCCACCCGCTACCCACATCGAGAACCCTTTGATGTGATGGTCGCGTCCAGGGCCGCCCTTCCCTTGGAACATTGGCGTGCGACCGAATTCGCCTCCCCAGACGATTAAAGTATCCGCAAGCATGCCGCGTTGCTTGAGGTCCATCACAAGTGCTGCTGTGGCTTTGTCGGTCAATCTACAGCAGGTGTTCATGTGCTGAACTAGATCGCCATGATGGTCCCAGCCCCTGTGATAGAGGTGGATGAACCGCACTCCCCGCTCTGCCAGCCTACGTGCCAGGAGACAATTCGACGCATAAGAGCCGTCACCAGGCACTGCGCCATACATGTCGAGCACATGTTGCGGCTCGTCGGACATATCGACTAACTCGGGCACCGAAGTCTGCATGTGAAATGCCGTTTCATAGGCAGCAAGCCGGGCAGCGAGGTCGGGGTCGTGCAGTTTCGCTTGCCGATGGCCGTCGAGTGCCATCACACTATCGACGACCCGCTCTTGCAATTGGCCAGATACTCCCGGGGGACTTTTGATAAAGTGCACGGGATCACCGGCGGAATTGAAGGGAACTCCCTGAAACTGGCTGGGCAAGAAACCGGCCGACCATTGCCGGGAGGCGATCGGTTGTGGATTGCGACCGCCCACGCTCGTGAGTACGACAAATCCTGGGAGCGATTTATTCTCGCAACCCAGTCCGTAAGTGATCCAGGAACCCATTGATGGCCGACCGCTAATCACGGTACCCGTGTTCATAAAGGTATGAGCCGGATCGTGATTGATCTGTTCGGTTACCATCGATCTGATGATGCAAATGTCGTCGGCAATCTGTCGATGGTAAGGAAGAAAGTCACTAATGACCTGGCCACTCTTTCCGTAAGTGCCGAATTTCGTCATCGGACCTTGGGCCATTAGTTCCTGCCCTTGCAACTGAGCGATCGGTTGACCTTTAGTGTAAGACTCCGGCATCGGCTGGCCATTGATCTTCTCCAAGGCAGGTTTGTAGTCGAAGGTTTCCAGATGCGAAGGTCCCCCTGCCATGCAGAGAAAGATCACTCGCTTCACTTTCTGAGGCAAGTTTGGCAGCGTTGGGAGTCCCATGTTACTCTTCGAAGATGCCAGCGTTTCATTTCCCAAGAGCGATGACAGGGCTGCACTTCCCAAACCTAATCCCGTCTGCGCGAGGAATGTGCGCCGACAGAGCTGGCGTTCTATCAATGAGTTCAAGGAATCATTCATGTTCGGGTAATTTTAGTTGCGAGTTGTTGTTTCACTCATGTTAAGTATTGCACGGGCGACGCTAGTCCACGCTGCCAGTTCTACAGGTGGTTGATCCTTTCCTGCAAGAGATTGACCCACCCCAATGAGCGAATTACTGGCTGCGGGATTTGAGGTGAAGAATGATCGGCTATCGCTCAATAGGTCTACCAGAATCTGGCGTTCGCGATCATCAGGCAAGCGGGAAACTGCCGTGCGGAATGCGAATTCCAACCGATCTTGCTCAGTACGAGCACTATCTTCTGAGAGCATACGAGCTGCAAATGATCGGGCTGCTTCCACGCTGTTCGGATCATTCAATAACACCAGTGCTGCCAGTGCGGTATTTGATCGCGGGCGGTGGGCCGTACATTCTTCCCGCGTGGGGGCATCCAGTGCTTTGAGCATGGGATGTAAGTAGGTGCGCTGCCAATGCATGTAAACGCCCCGTCGCCACTGTTCATCGCCGGTATCCGGTTGATATTCCCGTGTGGGAAAATTCAGATTCTGATAATAATGAGCCGGCTGAGCAGGTCGCACGCTACGGCCTCCCAGGTCATCCACCAGCAATCCACTCACTGATAAGGTTGTGTCGCGAATCATCTCAGCGGGCAGACGAAATCGATTTTGTTTCGCAAGCAGACGATTGAGCGGATCGCTGGTTCGCAACTGTTCATCAGCCGCAGAGCTTTGTCGATAGGCGCTGCTCATGGCGATCAGCTTCAAAATATGCTTGGTATCCCAACCGCTCTGGACGTATTCCACTGCCAGGTTGTCGAGCAAGGAGGGATGAGTCGGTGGCTCGCCTTGTCCGCCAAAATCGTCCATTACCCGAGCCAAGCCCTCGCCGAACAATAGAGCCCAGTAGCGATTGACCATTACCCGCGCGGTTAACCCCCCCTCCCCGTTCTCCTCATCAGTGAGCCAGTTAGCCAAATCGAGTCGATTAGCCCTTCGGTCTTCCGCACGAAGGTCTCCGAGAAAACTTGGTACCGCGGGGCCGACAATCTCGCCACTCTCGTCTTGCCAGTTACCCCGGGCAAGGATGCGGACTTCGCGTGGTGTGGTTGACTTGGTAACCATTACCAATGATTTTGCTGCGGCCAAAGCATCCCTCTGAGCTTGGAGATGAGCAATCTGCTCGGCGTCAGCTGCGGAATCAAGTGCAGCGATCCGTCGGTCGAGATCTGTGATCTTTTCACGTTGATAGACACTGAGGACTTCAATTTGCGGTTCTCGAAGGGTAGGCGTCGCATCGAGAGGTTTGCCACTTTTCTTTGTGATGTGGTCTTCGTCGTCGATATCTGCAAAAAAAGCCCCCATCGTGTAAAAATCGCGTGCTGTATAAGGATCGTATTTGTGGTCGTGGCACTGGGCGCAGCCCATCGTGGCACCCATCCATACCTGCGAGACGTTCCGCACACGGTCGGCAAGGTAAATCGCTCGATATTCCTTGAGCTGAACTCCTCCCTCGTGTGAGGTTTGAAGGAGTCGGTTGTATGCGGAGGCGATTTGCTGATCTACGGAACTTTGCTCCAATAGATCACCCGCAAGTTGTTCGCGAGTGAATTGGTCGAACGGCATGTTAGTATTGAATGCGTGAATCACATAATCTCGATACGGCCAGATGTGGTGCTCCTGATCGCCGTGATAGCCGACTGTGTCTGCAAAGCGCACCAGATCGAGCCACATGATGGCCATCCGTTCGCCAAAATGGGATGAGGCCAAGAGATCATCGACCATCAGTTCATAGGCTTCGTCGCTGGGGTCGGCAACGAACGCTTCGACGACTTCAGGTTGCGGTGGCAAACCTGTTAAATCAAATGACAACCGTCGGGCCAACGTCACGGGATCGGCCTGTGGACTGGGGTCCAGGTTTTCCTTTTCCAACCGGGCGAGCACAAACGAGTCGATCCAATTTCGACTCCAATCACTCGTCTTAGTGACCGGTGGCTGCCACCATTTGGGAGGAACATAAGACCAGGCTGGCGACCAAACTGCACCTTCGGCAATCCATCTTTTCAGCAGCGCGATGTCTTCGCCGGAGAGGTGTTTCTTTGTCTCGGGAGGAGGCATCTGCTCAAATTCATCAGTACTCTCGATGCGGCGTACCAATTCGCTCGCTTCGATATCACCGGCGACAACCGCGGCATATCCGCCGCGGTCTTCTTTAGTGCTCTCTTCCTCGTCCAGACGAAGATCAGCTTCGCGGGTTTCCGCATCTGGCCCGTGACAGGCGAAGCAATTTTCCGAAAGCAGAGGACGAATATCTCGATTGAAATCAACCGGAGACTGCTCGGCGAAACTCTCCGAACAGCAAACCAGGCTAACGCCCATGGCTAACAGCAGACAAAATCGCGCTAGCAACTTGCTAGTAAACACTTAGATACTCCAAATGCAGGGGTACACAGGCAGAACTTCCGATTCCAAGCCCCTGGCCCACCCTAGAGGCTATGCCTATAGACAACCCATTCTACCCAACTGTCAGCCAAGGAGCTAGCAACCTGGGCGTTAAGATATGCCGGTTATAAGCATCTTTCTCAAATTGCCATACGGATCGGCTCGATCAGTTATATGGCCTGTTGCGCTCACGGTTTTGTGCTAGCTGCCAGGGTATTTCCGCGGTCCTTATCGCGACGCCACGGGAATCGATGTCGAATTAATCTCTGCAGAACAAGGATGTTCGCAGCATGAAGGGGAAACAACTTGGATGGGGGGGTGGGCCATGGCTTTTAGGAGTCTTGGTGGTGGCCATCAGCGCGCTGGTGGGTTATTGGCATGCGCAACCACTGAGCTCACCTGAATCAACTCGATATGAAGAAATCGAGTTGGTTGATCACTCCTCAAACCAGATAGAGAAGATCGAACAGGCGTTGGCTCAGGCGGGCTGTCCTGGGTGGATGGTGCTGGCCAGTGAAGGACCAAGTGTTTTGGGCTCCCAAGCAATCCCTCCAGAGATTCGCACGATCTCTGCCAGTGTACCTCGGGTACAATATCCACAGCCAATACGTGTAGCGAGTCGCCCCACGACCGAAGCAGTTGCAACTACTCCTGGCGATGCAAACGATCCTGACGACTTGCTCGATGGAACTGCTGACCTACTGTGGAAAGACATCGCAGATCCTGAGCAGGAAAAACCGCCTGTAGATTCTGGCGAAAATGATTCGAGTATTGAATCTCCCGCGTCTGAGTCGCCTGACGATACCTCCGCTGTGGAAGAGTCTGCTTCACAAGGTCAACCAAGTTCGGTCGTCGAGCCAGAGCCCAATTCGAGTTCCATTGAGAAAGCTAATCAACCCGTGCCGGCTCCTGTGCTACTGCCTGAGCCGAAGGAGGAAATCACACCTCGTGAAGATAGTCCCTTCTCTGCTCCCCCAAAGCCTGGTGGTGCCCCCCACTCGCTCCCTTCACAAAGTACAGGCAATACCCAGCCAGGTGTTAAATCTTACTGTGAATTCGTTGCCGATTCGCGTTATCCGTCTGCCTTTGCCTGTGCAACGTGTCACGAAAAGATCTTCGAAGAGTGGAGTGTTTCCAGCCATGCCTATGCGGCGGTTTCGCCTATGTTTCAGAAATTTGAGCAAAAAATCAATGACATCTCTCAAGCCACCATTGGGTATTTCTGCTACCGCTGCCACTCGCCAGCAGGTGTAAGTTTGGGGATCTCGCGGGCGGCCCCTTTGTGGGACATGCCCCAAGTTGCTCGTGAAGGGGTTACCTGCGTTGCCTGCCATCGTGTGAACCAGCGCTATGGCAAAGTCAACGGCGAACGTCGTATCGAGCCTGGAGATATGTTTGCACCTGTCTATGGATCGATCGGTGGCAGCGGCGTGGCCGAGGTGATCGACCATAAGAACGATTTCAAAGTGAAGACTTCCCCCTGGGAACAAGGACCGGGGCAGGACATTCATGTCGCCGGATGCTATTTCGATCAACTGTCGAAGCCCGAGTTTTGCGTCTCATGCCATCAGGTGGCCGTGCAGCCTGGGATCAAATTAGAAGTCGTTTGGGAGCAGTATCGCGCCAGTCCAGCTTGCAAGAAAGGAATTTCCTGCCAGGACTGCCATATGGGACGATTACCAGGCGTGGCAAGTGGTTACGAGACTGGCCCCGCGGCAGTTGTTAACGGCAAGACGATTTACAACCATCGCAAACATGCAAATCATGTGTTCTACGGCCCCGGCTATTCGATTGCCCATCCAGGTGTATTCCCCTTCAACAAGGATGCGCTGCGCTGGTCCATGCCCGATTGGCTGCAGTTTGACTACCGAGCTGGTTGGGGAACCGAAGAATTCGAAGAAGCCATTGCAGAAGGTCTTCTCCACGTCAACTTCCCACCCGTGTGGGCCAACGTAGACGACCGCTACGATGCTCGGGATGTAATCGATGCCAATCTCAAGAAACTCGGCATGAAGGACGTAACTCGTCATCAGATCATGGAAAACGGCTCGCATGTTGACGGACCGTTCTTTGACAAGCCACTCGTTCGCGGACACGATTTGCGCTTTCACTATATCGTGACCAACCGCAACGACGGACACAACATGCCGAGCGGCTCGCTCGGAGCCCAGCCACAGTTGTGGGCCAATGTGGTTCTTATCGGCCCTCGAGGTCAACGCATCTGGGAATCAGGTTACACAGACCGCTGGGGCGACGTGGCTGATATCCACTCAGAGGATGTTCGACACAAGCGGATTCCCTACGACTGGCAACTATTCAACTTGCAGACGATGTTCCTGATTACGGGCGCGACCGGCACGGACCGCGAGTTCTTCCTTCCTGTAAATGTCGACATCGACCAATTGCCCTACCTGCGTCCGGGCGCACAGCCGATTTCCGTGATGAACCATCCCCCCTTCATTCGTATGGAAGGTCGATCACTCGCACCACTCGGATCACGGCGCGCACCATACAAAGTCCCGGCCGAATTAATCCAGGAACCTGGCTGTTATCGTCTCTCGTTCCGGTTGCGGATGCGCACCCAGCCGATCTACTTCATGCGTTTCTGTGGGGCGACGATCGAAATGCAGCGGGCAATGAACGAAGGAATTACGAATTTCCATCACAGTTCTTACGAATTTGAGATTCGCTAATCAATCAATGATCGAACAAAGATCCAATTCGAAAGAATCACCAGCGTTCCGCACCTGCTGTGCGGCTTTGCTGGTGCTTGTGTTGGGATTCGGTCAGAACACTTGGGGCGAAGAACTCTTTGCTGCTCCGGAGACTGTAGATAAGCCAGCACCCAACGAGATGACAAACGCTGGTGAACTCATTCCGCTGCCTCCCGTTGGCGACATAGCAGGACATCGCTCGTCGATCTTGCCCTGTTGGACCTACTCACCATGGCAGTCCTCACTGTTTCTCGATTTCCCAGCTGTGACACGGCCGATTATCGGTCCCCCGCTACTCGATCATGGTCCTCAATGCAAGCCGGCACCCAGCTTCACACCTCCGCCCAGTGCACCGGGCTACATGCGTGGGCTGACGCGCTATGGCCTCACTTCACCGGTGGCACCAGCTACGGTCTCAGCCCATGCTCCACCCTGGGAGCAATTGCCGACCCCGGCTGAACTCAACGGCGCGATTATGATTGTCGGTGAGCAATGTCATGATCCGCGAAGTTGCGAGGTGCAACCTAACAGTGGTGATTTCTCGCCGGGGCCCTTTTATGGGCAATTCGGTTGGGATGCCTGTGGTGAGCTGGGGATCTATGGGGGAAAGTACATGAATCCCATTCAGCGTCCCGCGATTGAATGGGGCGTCCCCTTCTACGAAACAGGGCCCCTGCCCCGCTCCGGCACGGCCTTCGGCTGCACGAACCTGGTGCAGCAGAAATTCTATGTGTATGGCGACTACCGCTCGGCCATTGCCTACAACCAAAACATAGGCAACGAGCAAACCATTTGGGCCAACAGGCTCAATCTCGAGTTCGACTGGGCAATTACTGCCACCGAGCGAATCCACATGTTTATGGGTCCGCTGGACGAACGCAACGAATTCATGAGCCTCGTCTACGACGACGGAGAGATTTTCCGCAACGATGCTTGGGATTTCTGGGATCAACGCACCGATACGCTCTACTTCGAAGGTGATCTAGCCTACATCATCGGGGGACTTACTGATCAATACCCCTACTTTAACTTTCCATTTGCTGTAGGGCTGATGCCGCTGTTATTCCAGAATGGCATCTGGATGGAAGACGCGTTTCTCGGCGTGGCGGCCACGATCCCTGCGCGCAATAATCCTTGGCTCGATTGGTCGAACTTCGACACCACCTTGTTCGTCGGACTCGATGAAGTGACCAGCAACATCGCGTTCGAAGGAGACAATCGGGCCGCGAATGTTGTCGGTCTGACAACCTTCATCGAAAGCAAGGGTGGATATGCAGAAATCGGCTACGCATTTCTTGATGACACTGAGAACCTGGGTCGCAGCTACCACAACATTGGAGCCAGCTACACCCGTCGCTATTTGAATCTCGTTTCAAACTCAGTACGGATGATAGTCAATACGGGGCAAGATGGCCCCAGCGAACAACGTACTGCCGACGGTTTGCTTCTCTTGATGGAAAACAGTTTCCTGACCCGTAATCCCTACAATGTAATCCCCTATGTGAATTTGTTCGCCGGCTTTGGCCATCCGCAATCTGTTGCTCGATTGCAGGGACCCTTGAGAAACACCGGCATCAACTTTGAGAGCGATCTCTTGACTGGCTATCCGACGCTCGATGCCACGGGTAACAATACCTACGGGGGTGCCGTGGGTATTGATCTCTTAGGCAATTGCTTCGAACAGCAACTGATACTCGAGGCGGCCACGGTCCAGGTGATGAATTCACCGGCCGACCGTGTTGCCGTCGGCGACCAGTATGCCGTTGGACTGCGTTTCCAAAAGCCGCTCAGCCATACCCTCATCTTCCGTACCGATGCCATGTACGGGTTCCTGGAAGACAGCCCCGACATAGCAGGCGGACGGATCGAGCTGCGACGGAAATTTTAGCTGTTTGACGAGCTATCGAGCACCGTCACCAATCAACCCGCCACTGCTGAAACAGTGTCCTTGTCTTTCACCAACAACAAGGCTCAAGGTCGGCGACTTCGAATTCCTATCGAACTCGCGACTATACAGTACACATGATTTGTATCTCTATTACAATCTAATGTGTTCTACTATTATCTTCTGCTTGGGTATCTTCGATCTTGGGAATCACTCATGCTCCGATGCACTTCAATATGGCTAGGAAATTGTATTCTTGTCTTGGGTATCGTGCTGCTATTGGCGAGTAGCAGTGCAGCGGCTGAGAGTCGACCCAATTTCTTGATCATCCTGGCGGATGATTTAGGATTCTCCGATCTGGGTTGCTACGGCAGTGAAATTGCCACCCCAAATCTGGATTCTTTAGCGGCGAATGGTTTGAAGTTTACCCAGTTTTATAATTGTGCGCGCTGCTGGCCGACGCGAGCTAGTCTGCTATCCGGCTATTATCCTCAACAAATCGGACGAGATGCTTTGCCGGGGGTGAAGAACAATGGAGGTAGTCAAGGAAAACGGCCTGCCTGGGCGCGGTTACTTCCCCAATTGCTCCAACCTTTAGGGTATCGTTCTTATCACTCAGGCAAATGGCACATCGATGGGAGTCCGTCAGAGGGAGGATTCGATCATTCGTACTACTTCAACGATTACGATCATTTCTTCACGCCGGTGCTGCATTACTTGGATGACCAACAATTGCCAGCTAAAAAGCTCGCCGATAACTTTTATGCGACTACAGCGATTGCAGATTATGCGATTGAGTTTCTTCGCTCGCATCAGAAAAAACATCCCAATCAGCCGTTTTTTGAATTCTTGGCATTTATTGCGCCGCATTTTCCTTTGCAAGCGCCTGCAGAGGACATCGCACGCTACCAGGGTCGCTACAACGTAGGCTGGGACACCCTGCGTCAAGAGCGATGGAAGAAGATTCAAAAACTCTTAGAGTTGCCTGGCGAACTGTCGGCGTTGGAACCACAGATAGGTCCCCCTTACGATTTTCCCAAGGCTATGGAGCAGTTGGGATCGGGAGAAGTCAATCGCGAGCTGCCGTGGGCGAGCTTAACCACTGAGCAGCAAAAGTTTCAGGCCGACAAGATGGAAATTCATGCTGCCATGGTTGATCGCATGGATCGTGAGATCGGTCGGGTAATCGACCAGATTCGGGAAATGGGCGAACTGGACAACACGGTGATCCTTTTCCTTTCTGATAATGGGGCCAGCGCGGAAATTATGATACGGGGTGACGGTCACGATCCGTCGGCCGCACCGGGGTCGGCGCAATCATTTCTTTGTCTGGGCCCAGGTTGGTCCAGCGCTGCGAACACTCCTTTTCGACGGCATAAGACCTGGGTTCACGAAGGTGGTAGTGCAACTCCACTGATCGTCCACTGGCCCGATGGAATCTCCGCACGAGGCGAATTGCGGCACACTCCCACACACGTGATCGATTTGGCCCCAACGATTCTTGAGCTAGCCGGTGGTGACTGGCCCGATGATTATGAAGGAAAATCTGTTCCCTCCTCCCCTGGAAAAAATATTCTCGACACCTTCGCAAGCGATCAATCAATCGAGCGTGATTATCTCTGGTGGTACCACGAGGGAAATCGAGCTTTGCGTAGAGACAACTGGAAGATTGTGGCGGCAAAGGGAGAACCTTGGGAGTTATACGATCTTGGTACAGATCGCGCGGAGAATCATGATCTGGCTAAAGAAAATCCAGAGATCCTTCAGGCGATGGAATCTAAATGGAATCAAGTCAGAGAGAAGTTTACCGCTGCTCTGGAAGGAAGTAGTGGATCGCAGAGCCGGGCTACTGCAAAGTAATGGTTTTCTCATAGTAGAAGGCGACACCCACTGCGCTTGGCGTAGGTTTACTCGCAACTGGTCAGTGCGCTATACTGTGCGAACTTTTGACCAGCTTCTCATTTTTATACTTTATTCATTATGCCTCTTCTCTCTCCTCTATGGATTCTCGTGTTGGGTATTGCAATCGTCGTGGGGATGATTGTAGTGCTGCGCCTCAACGCGTTTTTCGCCATGGTCACGGCGGCCATTGCCGTTAGTCTGCTGGCGCCGGGGGAACCTGCCGAGAAAATCAGTCGAGTGGCTGAAGCGTTTGGCATGACTGTAGGGAAGATCGGCATTCCCATTGCGATGGCGGTGGTCATCGGCAAATGCATGCTCGATAGTGGGGCGGCCGACCGTCTTGCTCGGGCTTGTCTGCGGTTGTTTGGCCAACAGCGAGGGGGCCTCTCGCTGACCGCGAGTGGTTTCGTCCTTTCAATCCCGGTTTTTTTTGACACGGTGTTCTATCTCTTGTTTCCGATTGCCAAGTCGATGCACGAGCGGACGCGAAGTAACTATCTGAAGTACCTCCTGGCAATCGGAGCGGGAGGCACGGCAACGCATACTCTGGTGCCGCCAACTCCTGGCCCTTTGGCCGTGGCGGATAGCTTGGAAGTGGATATGGGCATGATGATGCTCGTCGGGATTCTAGTGGGTATCGTCGTTGCTCTGGTCAGCCTCTTTTACGCTCACTGGATTGATCAGCGATTATCTTTGAGCGAAGCGGCTGAACAAGGACCTCTGGGGCATGACCATGCGATAGCGGGTGTGCCGTTACCGAGTTTGTGGACAGCCTCACTTCCCATTACGTTGCCAATCTTGTTGATTACGACCAACACGGTGTTAAGCCGAGTCGGTAGCGATTCTCAAAGCTTGTTTAGCCAGCTCGCAGCCATCCTGGGAAATCCTTTGCTGGCCATGATGTTAGCGGCGACAGCGGCATTGTGGGTTTTCCGATCACAGACTGGTGCGAATGCTGGGACAGTTTCTCAACTCTTGGAACAATCGTTGATGGATGCTGGTCCCATCATATTGATAACCGCTGCCGGAGGAGCCTTTGGGGCTATGCTCAAAGAGGCTAACGTTGCCGAAGCGATCCAAACCGTGGCCTCGGGGGACGCCCAACCTGTGACGGGGATTGCCCTCTTATGGCTCGCCTTCAGCATTACAAGTATGCTAAAAATTGCGCAAGGCTCCACGACAGTTGCCATGATTACTGCAAGTGGCATGTTGGCAGCGATGACTGCCGATATGAGCCTCGCTTACGACAAGGTATATCTGGCATCGGCCATTGGTTGTGGATCGATGGTTGGGGTTTGGATGAACGACAGTGGGTTTTGGATCTTCGCCCGAATGGGGGGACTCACACCGCGCGAGGCGATGAAAACATGGTCGCCGATGCTCGCGCTGGCAGGTATTGCCGGAATGTTGTTTACGGTGATGTTGGCAGAACTGGTGCCGTTGGTGTAGAAGTGTTTATGTCATTCCGAAAAAGCCTTGGTCTGCCACGGCGGAAAGCATCTAAGTCATGCCTTTGCTAGTCCTCAATGTATGATGGTATCGCCACCCAGAGCGCTCTTATCGCGGGGCTCCCATCGGGATGACATTAATGAAAGCATTGTTACTCACAGAACCGGGCAAGTTGGAGATCAGGGACCTGGACATCCCAGAGTTCACTGCAGACGAGGTGCTGGTGAAAGTTGCCGCTTGTGGAATATGTGGGAGCGACATTCATGGATTTGATGGCTCAACGGGTCGACGAATTCCACCCTTGGTCATGGGGCACGAAGCTGCGGGCACCGTTTATGCGATTGGCTCAGCCGTATCGGAATTTCGTGAGGGCGATCGAGTCACTTTTGACTCGACCGTGTCATGCGGCAAGTGTAGGTTTTGCCAGCAAGGCCGTGTGAATCTTTGTGACGATCGACAGGTTTTGGGTGTCTCTTGTGGGGAGTATTGTCGCGATGGAGCCTTTGCCGAGTTTGTGGCTGTGCCAGCGCGAATTCTCTATCGCTTGCCAGATGAGTTGCCAATGGAACATGCCGCCCTTGTCGAGGCGGTGTCCGTTGCGGTCCATGCAGTACGACGATCTCAACTCGCTCGCGGTGAATCAGCAGTTGTCGTCGGCACTGGAATGATTGGTTTGCTTGTTGTGCAAGTGCTTAAGCATTTCGGCAGCGATCCGGTGTTCGCGGTCGATCTGGATGAGCGGCGATTGGAACAGGCACGTGAGCTTGGTGCTGACGAAACGTATTTGGGTGGTAAAGAACAGTTAATGGATCGCCTGTTCGATGCCAATAATGGAAGCATGTTGGAGCATGCATTCGAGGTGGTGGGTATCTCCGCGACGGTCGGGACTGCGGTGAATGCAGTCCGGCGGGGAGGGACCGTCACGTTGGTGGGAAATCTCGCTCCGGAGGTTGTCTTACCGCTGCAATCTGTCGTGACACGGGAACTGACGTTGCAGGGCACTTGCGCCTCAAGTGGCGAATATCCGGAATGCTTGGAATTGATTGCTTCAGGGGCAGTCAAAGTGGCACCCTTGATCTCAGCAATCGCTGATCTTGATGAAGGGCCTGAGTGGTTTGATCGTTTGTTCCATGGAGAACCAGGACTCATGAAAGTAGTGCTAAAGCCATGAGTAAATCTTCACCGAAAGACTTGTTCGATCTCACTGGGAAGGTAGCTTTAGTCACCGGAGCAAGTCGTGGACTCGGGCAATATTTTGCTCGTGCGCTCGCAGGAGCAGGAGCTGATTTGGTGGTGACAAGTCGAAACCAGGACTCTTTGGCTGCATTTGAAAAGGAGCTTGCCGCACTGGGTTCTCGTGTGGTTCCCTTGCAACTCGACGTGACCGACCAGAGCAGCATCGAGGCGATGGCAGGTAGTGCCATCGACGCGTGCGGCAAGGTCGACATTTTGGTGAATAACGCTGGCTGCAACATTCGCAAGCCAGCACTCGACGTCACTTGGGAAGACTGGAACACGGTACTCGATACCAACCTTCGCGGGCCGTTTTTTGTTGCTCAAGCAATTGCCAGGCACATGATTCCCAGGAAATCAGGACGAATCATCAATATCGGCTCGGTTACATCGGTAGCCGGCTATGCTGGGTTGGGGCCCTATTGCGCCAGCCGCGGCGGCATCAAGCAACTCACAATGAGCCTGGCTGACGATTGGGGTCCTCATGGGATCACTGTGAATTGCCTGGCGCCAGGCTGGTTCAAGACCAGTCAGAACGAAGTGCTTTACGAAGACCCACAGTGGGTGGAATATCTGGTAGACCGTATTCCACTCAAAAGACCAGGCGAGCCGCATGATCTGGATGGGGCGCTCTTGTTCCTGGCCTCAGATGCAAGTTGCTATGTCACGGGCCAGACATTGTTGGTGGATGGAGGGATCTCAACCGGGGCAACCAGGGCGACAAATAAGCGGTGAGAACTCTCCACTGAATAATACCCTCCCGAGTGAGGGTGATGTACAATGATTACTGGAATTCCGCAATTCCCCCTGCATGATAGCGGTGGCATTGCGTGCAGTTATCTCCTGCGGCACCGGATGTGTGACACTCAGAGCAGTCCTGGCGGGTTAGCTGGTGGAACTCGGGGGTAAATAGGTAGGGATCATTCTGCGTATATGTATTCATCACCTCGGGCGATTGATCCATTCGATGACAAGCTGTGCAGTCGGCTAGTTCCGCTTGAAGTACGTGGGGCGCGTGAGAGAAGAAGGTGAATTCGGCACCCTGACTGGTGGACTGCTTGGCCAACCAATTGACTTGCAACTGGCCTGAGCCCAGGCGATCGATGCTGTGGCAACTGCCGCACATTCCCGCCGCGGTGGGCTTCATCGCTTCGGAGAGCAGTTTCTCGGCAGCAAGTTTGTGCCGCCCTCCGCTCGCCTCGGCCAGGATGTCGATCCAGGAGGTCAGAAGCGCATCGGCATGCCCGGTGGGTCGATAGCGGAGTGAGAGCGAGACAGGATCGGTATACCAACCCCCTGCTACAACTCGTTCGGCATCATTCCGATCAGATGCAGCCGCATCTGTGTTCTCATTTGTTAGCCAATCTCTCGCAATGATTTCGATGCTTGCAGGTGAAAGTCTCGCGGTAAACTTCGACAATTCATCGGTCGTGAGGGGGCGTCCACGAAATAAGCCCAGACGATTACCTATGGTAGCCTGTCCATCGGTTTCTAGGTCTGCGATTAATTGCTTTGTGGCTTTGATGATGTTTGCTGCCGCTTCAAGTTGTTTTGCGTTGTCGGGGTCAATGTCGTAGAAATCGAAATCGGCTCCCAGCGTGTTGATCGCTTTTGCAGCTTGTTCATCGACGAGCAACAACAATTTGGTGAACAGCGGCAGCGGTCCGTCAAAATCCCCAGTGGCTTGCAGGGGCCAAGTGCCGACTGTATGCCCTACGGCGCTCAAAGCTTCGAGATCGAGCATCGGAAGCGAGATCACGGGCACGCCGGTGGCCCAACTCGTTTGAATTTTACTATCGTGGCATTGTGCACAGGTGGATTCGTAATCAAGAGTTTTTTGAAATTCCCCCCCAGTACCTTGGCGATGGCAGTCGCGGCAGGCGAAAGCGTGCTTTTCTTCTGGGAAGTGTTTGTTCTCATGTGCGGCGTGATCAAAGGCAATCCTTGTGCGGCGTTTCTCGGGCCAGTTGTCAAATTCAGGGTGATCGGTGGCAAAGCTCTGGTACTGTTCACGGTGGCAAGTCTGGCAGGCGCGGTCGCTGATCGCAGTCAAGTTGTGCTCCGGACCTAAATGTTCTTGATGGCAGCCGCTGCACGCGATCTTAGCAGTAGGATCACGACGGTGCGAGGAGAATAGCGAAGTGATTGAATTCTCAACACGAGTCAGCTCACCTTCAAAATCCTTCCCTGCCGCAGGCGGACTAGAGCGGTCTAGTCCATCGGGGTCGGGACGACCCGGCTCGCTGATGGCGAGTAAAACCTGTGGATCGACATTGTGAGCCCACAAGGCAGTCTCGACCGCGAAGTCCTTCTTGTGACATTCCAGACAGAGCATACTCTGCGTCGGAGTTGCCAGCGTAGGATCGAACGCATGGGCCAGCCAATCGCCCATCGATTGATTGCCAGCAGCATGACAGCTTGCACAGCGGTTCGTCTTCTCATCGCCGCGGGCTAACAACTGAGCGTGATGAACTGATAGTTTGCCGGGAGCGAGAAATTCATTGCGCCAGTTCCCACTCAATAGCAAGCAGAGAGCACCCACAGTTGCCACAACGCAGCCTATCACAAATCGGCCTCGTCGCGCTCGAAGTGATCGCACCGGGATACACTCATAATGGTGACAACATTTTCCCTCGGGTGATGGACCTTCAGGACACTCCCCCCCGCGCAACTCGGAGCGATTACACAACCAGCGATCTCCGTTCTTAATGGGGTGACAGGCCGCCGATCGGGAGCAGCGGCCATTGACCAGTGGGCCCAGGGGACAAGGGGGACCTACTTCTGACAGGCCGCATACCCACTTTTGATTCGGACGTTCGTAGTTGTCTCCTTGGTCAAGGGTGAGTGGATCTCTCACAACGCACCTCCATAGAAAAGGTGCGCCAGCCAGCCGTGCAGACAAGCGACAATCAACAGTGGGTAGGTGAGCCCAATATGCACAAACAGCCACGCCTTGAGTCGCCATTGCATCGCCGCATGAAAATCCAAATCATCACGGCGGCGGATCAGCGCAAAAAGCGTCTCGCTCGCTTTAAGCTCAGGTTCCGAGAGATAGCGAGTGACTTCGGTCAATTCGGCCAACAGTCGTTTGCGGACCTTGCTGGTCGGTCGCAGCCAGTAGCCCAGACCCCGAGGTTTTTCCAAATACCCCTGAACCCGCTGCGAGAAAAAGTCACCGAGGGTCTCGCTACCAGTGGCTCGCACCGTTTCCAAGACCGTCTGTTGAGCCCGGGTCTGGACCTGATTGCGCAATGCAGGGATACGTTCGTAGAGGAATTCCTCGCTGACCCGCGCCAACTTGGGGGGGATCGTGCGCGTCCAATAGAGCCCCACCAGCCCGCTTACAAACGTGGCAACGTAACACACGGCGAGAGTGATTTCCAAATAGCCGCTGGGGATCCGCCAGGCGATGTGAGCTAAGAACACTACGGCCGAAAACAAGGCGATATAGATGTGCGCTTGCAACCATTGGGCCGAGTTGCTCCAGGCGAGCATAGGGAGTTTCTTTCGCGTGTTGTACAACGCCAGAAACACCAGGCAGCCCAAGAGCAGGTAGCCGGTCGAAAAACTGGGATTTTCCAACCGCGACCTGCACCACCAGGCATATCCTGCCACTGAGAGCGCAGCGAGAATCGTCAAGACGCTATTTCGTAGTCTCCGACTAGCGAACGATTTCATGGCGCTGCATAAGATTGTGATTTGTGACTCGATCTGCTCAGCCGGAGGACCATGTCCTCCGAGTTCCCGGACTGCGTGGCAGTTCAGCTAGACACTGACCTGACTGAAATATCCACCGAAGTCACCAGGGTACTCTTTAGCGGAAGACGTGCGAAGAGTAACGCAGCTAGATCACCGGTTCACCCAGTCGGAAAGTTGACCCAAGTTACCTAAATCCATGCGCACCAGGGCGTCGTGGGGACAGGCTCGCTGACAGGCAGGGCCGCCGATTTGATCGGCACAGAGGTCGCACTTGGTCGCCTTGTGAATCGGTTGATGCGTTTTCTGATCGAGCAACAATGCTCCGCTAAGGTCACGAACCTCGACCATGTTGATATTGTCGTATGGGCAGCTATTGGCACACGTGCTGCAACCGATGCACGTGAGGTCGTTAATGCGAACAATTCCTGTTGCCAAATCGCGGCCAATTGCTCCCGTGGGGCAACCGATCATACAGACAGGGTCCGCGCAGTGCATACAGGCCTGGGCAATCATGAACGGACCATGGCGCTGGCCTTGCCTTACGAAGCGTGGATTGTTGTCGTGAGTCGCCGCGCAGGCCCGAACACAGTCGTCACATCGAGTGCAGCGATCCAAGTCGATAAGCATCGCCTGTTCTCCGTTGATAAACCGTCGTTCCACCAGAAATTCCAAGAGCGGAGTATCAATCTGCGGTTGCTCACCTCCCAGGTGCCCGTTCGTGTTCGCGCAGTGTTCCCTGGTACAGGAGACAGCGTGTTTCTTAGCCACTTCTGCCAAAGAGTCGCGGGAAAAGTGTGGAAAGACGTGCTCTTCCAGAATCTGTTGAGGGATATGCAGTACATCCACATACCCAAGCGCCCGCAGGGAATGAGTGCGCGCAATGAGTTCGCTGCCAAATGCCGAACTGATGGCTTCGTTCAAACCGTAAACCTGTCCTTTTCCCAAGTAGGCAACAGTGCGTTGGCCACTGCCAAAGTGGTGGCTCAATCGTGCAAAACCGGAACGAACCAGCAGGATGCCGTCGCAAGGGGAACCCTCCTCGGCAATCAAGGGTTCGACAATAATTGCTTCGCCTCGCTTCTGTCGAGCTGCATCGAACGTGGCGTGCCACTCGAAGTTTCCGTAAGATTCGAATACCGTGGCAGCGACGACTTTCTCCAAGGCATCGGTTGGTAATTGCGACAAGAGGGGCGTCTCGCGCAAGTGGACTCGCAGGCTGTTTTGACGGTAGAGTTGCTCGATATGTTGCCGAAGTGAGTCCGTGTAACGCATCAAATCACGGAGCCCTTGCCAGCGGATTTCCAGAAGCCACGCTTCCCCTTTCGCCAACACAGTTGCAGAGCGAGGAGTCCGCGTCAATGCAGCCAGTTCTCCAAAGATCTCCCCCGGCTTGAGTGTTGCAGTATGAGCGTCACCAAGCACGCGAGGCACGTCCTGCAGGAATACTCGAGTCTGGGTGAGATCGGCAACTTCATCGCTGTTATCACCAACCAGGTCTTGACGGGCTCGAATTTGCGCACGGACCTCGGGTAACTTCTCACTTCGCCACATTTTGGCAAGAGACTTGAAAAAGCCCTGCTTACGGATTGGTTGCCGACCGAGTACTTCTAAGTCCAAGCCAGAAAGTACGACTTGAACCCCGCCTCGCAAGACAAGGAATGCGCTGTTTCCGTAGTCCCCTTCGCGAACGACGATTCCCCCGCTTGGATAGTAGTTAATACGTGTGTCGTTCTTGAGTATCCCCCGCAGAGGGAGTGCTGCGGGAAAATTCGAAGCATCCATTTCGTAAAAAGGATCGAGTTCCAGAAGTTGATCGACTTCGGCATCTCCCATGGCATCGCCAAAAGGTACATCCCAGCGTTGGGGGCGTTCAACGGCTACTTCTAACAGTGACATGCGAAGCTCACGATCTAATTGTTCTTGTATTCAGCCGGCGCTGGCAAGAGAGGATCAATGGCTGAGAGCATACTGCCATTTGCTGTTGCGGCAAACTCATAGGCTGCTTTGCCGATCCTGTCGGCTGCAGCCGTAAGCTCGGCACGGTGATTTAGTTTCAAGGGGACGGCGAGCGCAGCATGAAGTGCATCCTCAATATGGGGGTCGCTTACGCGTTGGCTGATCTCGTAGAGTCTGCGCTTCAGACCGGCCGCTCGTTGCGCGGCGGCTATGCCAAAGGGTGCCTTTTCAGTGGCTTGGGCGGTGGCGCGAAGGCTTGCTTCAAGATCGGCCAAGACGCCGACTATATACATGACGCGCAGCTCGTCGGTGGTCGATTGGGCGTTCTCTGCTCCACCTGTGCGGAGAAAATTGTGTCGCACCATGCCTTGCGACCAGGAGACGAGCTCAAACTCCTTGCTCCCTGCGTTATGACCACCTACGTTGACCAAAGCTTCATTCGGTGTGGTATGACAACTGAGGCATTGCCGAGCAATGAGATATAGATTCGCAGGGTTATTCATTCCCGCATCGATGCTCGCTTCGATTCGTGCCTCGCGATGTGCGGAGGTTTCACTTTCTTTGGTGGCGTTCGGCCCGCCGTAGTCATTGTGCAAAGCGAGCCAGTCCCGCGCGGCCCCATGACAAGATTCGCAGGAAACACCGGCAACTACTCGGACACGCTCGTCGATTTGCTGCTGGGTGTAGTGGCAATTCACACAGGTTTCATTGCGTTTGATACTACCGAGACCCAGGCGGTCGGCGATTTCCTTTGCTTCGGGTTTGCGGTGCAAAGATTCAAAGGTGGCGAAATGGGGAGTTCCGTGCCATGCGTGCATCTCATGTTCGTGACATTTCGTGCAGGAATCGGGGCCCAATATCTTACTCGGATCGCGAAGCACAACATTAACTGCCCCGTTAGATTCTGCTGAAAAGGCAGCAGCGTCGCAGGACAAGCCAATTACTGAAGCTAAGCATGCCCAACGAAATATTGTTCGAGGAGTGTTCGTGTCTTGTTTCATTCAGGCTTCCAAAACCACGTCGCCGTGCGGCTGGCCAATACAGGTGAGACACTCATCATCACCAAGTGGTACGCCTGGTGCTTTGTTAAAGGCTATCTGGCCTCTGCGGACTTTGACGAGACATTGCCCGCAATTTCCCGCCCGACATCCGGATTCGAGCGCAACTCCAGCGCTCTCTGCCAGATCCAGAATTGCGGGATAATCTCCTTTCCAGAGCAAATCAGTTCCCGATTTTGTAAACTCTATATGGCAGGGTTCGCACGACACGTTACTTCGCTTAAGCATGCAGTTTACTGTTGCCGGACCGAACGCCTCGAAGTGGATATGCTTTTCAGGGACACCCCAATTCAAGAGGCCTGGTACGAGTTGTTCCATCATGCCTGCCGGTCCACATAGATAATAACGAAAGTTACTCGAGGGCAAGATCTGTCGGAGGCGAACGACGCTGATATGACCCTTGTATTGGTAATCGCGGTGCAGCGAGTCAGTGGCCAAGGGACGTGAATAGGTGATGTCGGTATGGATATTTGTTTCTAAGGACAACTTCGCGATCTGATCTCGAAACGGGTGTTCCTTGCTGTTACGGAAACCGGCAAAAAAATACATGGTCCTGGGGCTTCGTTCATGCACGATCGAGCTTGCCATGCTTAATAACGGAGTAACTCCAATTCCCCCTGCAATGAGTACGATTGGCAGTTGATCGGTTGGATCAAGAAAAAATGCCCCTTGAGGTGCCTGTACCTTCAGGACACTCCCGATCTTTACATTTTTATGGAAATAACCGCTGCCCTGCCCTGTTCCCGTGTGCTTGATGGTCACGCGATAGTAATCCTCTCGGGGCCTGTCAGAGAGCGAATAGCATCGCACAATGGGTTTGAGCTGCGGATCCACAGGTAAACTGAAGGTCAGATATTGCCCAGGCTCAAAATGAGGGAGTGCACGACCGTCTGAGGGCACCAGGTAGAAACTTTTGCACCCGACGGCCTCCTCGACAATTGCTGCCACGCGAAACGACCGTTCTCCAGTCCACGCCCGGAAGATAGGTTTTGTAGCCCGGGCATATTTCAATTCGTGAGTTAATTGCTGCTCAAATCGGGCATGTTCGGTTTGATAACGGCGTCGGCGTCGACGAGAATCCGAGCGGTGCTTCACAATGGCTGCGAGTGATGCCAAGCTGCTCGCGCCCACAAGGGCGGCACCCGAAATCAAACCTAGCGATTGCCAATCCACGTCGCATCCTTGCTAGAAACAGAATCTTCCCATTCGCGCCAGCACTGGGCCCGAGATCGGCATTATTTCGCAACCTGGCGACTGTGTCGAGAACAGATCGCAGGCATAGCTAGCGGTCGGTGCTTAGGTTCTATCGGAGAAAAAATATTAGTACTGGGAATTGAAATATCAGAGAAAAAAAGCTGGGCGTCATTTCCTGAGATTCTCTCCCTCAGGCATTGGCAAAGTTTCAGCCAGATCGGCTGCCTTACGCATTCCTGGGAGCCAGTATTTCTCCAGCGGACAGAAAACCCGGACAAAATGAGTTAATGGCAGATTGGAATAGCTTGGCTGGAAGAGAAGCGGCTCACCTTCACCTGCAATGAGGCATGCCGGCGATTCAGATGAGGAAGTGCGACAATTGCCGGTGACACTCAGTCCTGCCTCGCTAATCATGAAATTGCAGGCGAGCTTTTCAAAATAGAGGACTTCGGTTGTCGAACCGGTAGTGAGTTGTTTTCCCGGCACAAAGTAAAGCGATTTGGTGAGCGCCGTCGTGAGAGAGTGGCCGATCTGACCAGGCTCAGATTCGAGCGAACCTTGTGCCTCGCGAATCTGGCGATCCTGCCAACTAAGTCTGTCGAACTTCAGAAGGGCATTGCCCCTCAATATGTGAGGTGAATCCTTTCCGAGCCAGGTTTGTAAATCAACAGGCGCGATTGTCCCCTGCAACGATCCATTGAGATAGTTCTTGGTAGAACTAAGGTGCATTGATCCAGCGAAGTTTGCCTCATTCCAACTGGCTGCGCCAGGAACAAACTCTGCGAACAGCCATACCGGGAGTTGCCCCTCGCGACAGTCGATTGATACATCCCATATACCTGCAGAGGTACGCTCGACTTGTAGCCGCACTGTCGCAGGGTGCGATGCATTGAAAAGCACGTCGGCTTGAAATGTCAGCCTTCGTTTCTGCAACGTGAGAGGTTCGACGGCAACCTCCACGTTGGCAAGTTTGTAGGGCTCGTTCTCGCCGCGGGAAAACAACAGATTGGCTGCTTTAAACTTCACCGGTGGACATTCGTCTGCACTAAGCCAACTCTGCACTGTTCTCGCAAGGTCACACAGTTCTTGGGAGGAAATCTCAAGTCGGTTGGCATGCAGTGTGTTCCAGGATTGCAAGTGAAGTTTGTCGATCGAGGCAAATGGTTCGCCAGTCTGCAAATCAGCCAATCGGATATCGTGGATTTGTCGTTCGCCTGGGCGGGATGCGGTTACCCGTGAGATGCTTACTCGAGCATGGAGCTTGCTTTCAATCTGGCGTTGCCAGTCTTGCTCTTGCCAGGGGCGATTGAAGTAAAGCACGCTTCCGCTGATGAGTATGGTAGGGACGATGCACGCCAGTAAAAAGACGATGCGACAGACCAAGCGCTGAGTTCTTTCGTGCATCCGTGCACCTCGCTTGCAGTTTAGCGCTCCCGCGCCATCTTCAAAAAGAGTTCGTATCGCCCCAACATCTCGGGCAGGCTATCTCCACCAAATTTATCAACAACAGCACACGCCATTTCAAAAGCCACCACATTTTCGACAATGACACTCGCAGCCGAAATTGCACAGACATCACTCCGCTCGTAGCTGGCCTGCTCGGGCTCTTTGGTTTCGAGATTAATCGACTCCAGCGGTTTGGCCAGCGTGCTAATCGGCTTCTTGGCGGCGCGAATCACGATCGGCTGACCATTGGTCATGCCAGCTTCCAATCCTCCAGCATTGTTTGTCGGTCGGGTGTAGCCCATTGTGGGAGTATTTTTCTGACTTTCATCGTAATGAATGGGGTCATGTACTTGAGAACCGGGTCGTCGAGCGGCCTCGAATCCCATGCCAATTTCAACTCCCTTGATCGCCTGAACGGCCATCACAGCCTGAGCAAGGCGGCCATCGAGTTTGCGGTCCCATTGGGCATGAGTGCCCAATCCAAACGGAACGCCATCCACACGCACCTCGACTATGCCACCAAGCGTGTCCCCATCTTTACCTGCTCGGTCGATGAGCGCTTTGATTGCCGGATCGCGATCCAGATTCAGGCCGTACAATTCGCTCTGATCGCGGATCGCGCGTAGTTCGTCGAGATTGCCCTCGACCGGTTCTATCTTCTCCCCTCCCACTTCGATGACGTAGCCGAAGACTGTTATCTCGAAAGCTGCGAGCAATTGTTTGGCCAAAGCTCCTGCTGCGACTCGTACAGCCGTCTCGCGGGCAGAAGCCCGTTCCAGCACTCCACGAATGCTGCCGAGATACTTGATCGCACCGGTAAGGTCGCCGTGACCTGGTCGAGGCCTTGGCAAGTCGTCGAGACGTTCGAGTTTGTAATCGCGATTGACAACTTCCAGGGCGATGGGGCTGCCCAGCGTCATGCCATGCCAGACCCCAGTACGAACGTCGACCTTGTCTGTTTCAATCCTTTGCCGACCACCGCGCCCGTAGCCACCCTGGCGGCGCTTGAGTTCCGTATTGATTACATCGGTATCGATCGTCACCCCTGCGGGGAAACCATCGATCAAGGCAATCAGCGTCTTACCGTGCGATTCGCCGGCGGTCCAGTAACGGAGCATAAGAGTGGGGCTGGGGGCTAGGGGATTAAAGTAGGGTCCGAGCGGGAGAGTAGAATCCCGCTAGCTTTCACGCAAGGCGAACAACAATTTGTTTACCACACGCCATTCTACATTGGTAAAGGCTGGAAGGATAGGTAAAGCAAGGCATGGATGATGCTTTGCATCCAAAGTTAGAAACGATTGGTGAACGCAGTTTCTAAGCTTCGCCCTGAAGGATGGAGTCTGATTATCTGCTGGCAAATCCTGCTGTGGATTATTAATTCCTGTTAATGTCCTGATGGGACTACTTCCATGCAAACGACTCCCCAGTGATCCGTTCGTATGCTTCAATATATTTTTCACGGGTTCGAGCAACGATGTCTTCGGGGAGTTCAGGTGGGGAGCTGTTCTTGTCCCAGCCACAGTTGGTGAGCCAATCACGGACAAATTGTTTGTCGAAAGAAGGTTGTGCGTGTCCTGGCTGGTAGAGATCCGCAGGCCAAAAACGGGAGCTGTCTGGTGTCAACACCTCGTCGATGAGAAGGACTTCGTTGTCGACCACACCAAATTCAAACTTGGTATCAGCTACGATGATCCCTTTCTCGCGCGCATGGGCGGCACCTTGCTGGTAAGTTTCGATACTCAAGTGTCTCAGCTTGTCGGCAATTTCAAAACCAACTCGGTCGCACATCTGAGAGAACGTAATGTTCTCGTCGTGCTCCCCCTGCTCCGCCTTGGTTGCAGGGGAGAAAATCATCGATGGGAGTCGCGCAGACTCTTCGAGGCCGGTCGGGAGTTCAATCCCACAAACCTTGCCGCTGGTGCAATATTCCGCCCAGGCAGAACCGGAGATGAACCCCCGGACGACACATTCGATAGGTACGACCTCAGTCTTACGCACCAGGACCGTACGGCCAGCCAAGACTTCGAGGTCCACCTCCGCAGGAAGCCCCATCGCCTGTACATCAGTTTCTACCAGATGATTGGGGATGTTAAGGTGCTTAAACCAAAAGTTGCTTAGCTGCGTGAGTACCCGCCCTTTATCTGGAATTCCCGAGGGCAAGACCCAGTCAAACGCGCTGATCCGATCTGTGCTGATTAAGAGAAGATTCTCACCCAAATCGTACACATCGCGAACTTTTCCACGCGTCACGGAGAAATCAGGGAGATCGGTTTGCAGTAGTGGTGGTGACAAGGGAAGTCCTGGGCTAGGTATTTTGCTATAATTCTGGAAATTTAGAAATCGTTGTGAAACACAATTTGAATATAGCGAAAAGGGTTCGAAGCGGGCACCCCCGTTGCAACCAGCAAGTTTGGCCAGAGGATTGCGAGATCGAATGGATGCGTTGCCATTCCCTCTAGCTAAGAAGTGTTGCTAGAATAACGATTTAAGCACGCAAATCTTCTACGCACTCTGGGGCAAGAGTCGGCGTACCAGGAAAATCACCTCATGGGACAAATGCGATTTCGACTTCAGGATCCAAGTCGCATTCCTGAGGGGGGACTGGAGCGCATCTATGTTGCTGGTGCGGAGGATATCCCCTGGGCCACCCGGACGCGCTGGGAAGGTGACGACCTGGTCATCGAACGAACCATCAGTGAATCCGGTAGTCTCTACGTCCCTTGGCTCGTTGATGGAGAGGGGCAGTGTTTCTTGGCGACGGCGACGTTGATGGAACGTTCGTTACCCTATCAGCTTGAAGTCGAGTTAGCTCGGGGGTTAATCCAGCGGATCCGCAATCGCCTTTTCATCTGGCAGTGGCTGGGGATGGAAGTGCCAGCTATTCTCGATGAGCAACTCTCCGATGCGACGTTGCTTTTTTCCCGCGCCGCCACCAATCAGCACGATGCTGTGCTTGCGGCGGAGAAAGCCAACGCTGCCATCGCTCTGGCCTTGCGAACATCAGAAGAATTGGTGGCTGAATATTCCCGTCAGGCGACTGCATCGCGTTTGCAACAAACACCGGTAGCGACTCTGATGGGCGTTAATTTAGGTCCTAAACTCCCGAGCGTAGAAACGCGTCGCAAACTCGTCGAAGCCTGCAATATCATCCAACTCCCGATTGCCTGGAGAGCCATCGAGCAAAGCGAAGGGAAACGCAATTGGAAGCATACCGATGAGCAACTTGCCTGGTGCCAGAAATCGGGACTAAAAGTTTCGGCTGGCCCCTTACTGCAACTTGACGATCGAGGAATCCCCGATTGGATGGTTCTCTGGGACGGTGACTTCGACAATTTGATGAAGCTGTTGCTTGACCATGTCCGGGCCGTCGTGACACGTTATGCTGGCCGGGTTCACTTATGGCTCGTGGCTTCACGTATTAATACCGGTAAGATGCTTTCGCTCGAAGAAGAACAGCGACTCCACCTCGTTGCCAATGCTTTAGACATGGTCCGCCGACTTGATCCGCGCACTCCGTCGGTGGTTTCGTTTGATCAGCCTTGGGGTGAATACCTGGCAAATCAATCGGATGATCTGGCGCCTTTCCACTACGCTGATGCGTTAGTGAGAGCAGATTTGGGCATTTCAGGATTTGCCCTGGAGATCAATGCCGGTTTTGATCCGGGTGGGAGTTTTCATCGCCCGACCATCGAGTGGGGCAAATTGCTTGATCAATGGAGTATGTGGGGGCTGCCACTGATGGCTTGCGTTTCGACAGCAAGTGACTCAAGGCGAGATCCTTCTGCGCGGAAGAATATTGAAGTGAACATGCCGATTGGGCTCCAACGATCGGGCCAAGATCCCCAACGGCATTGGGCTGGATCGATCCTTCCTCTCTTATTGGCTCGCTCGGCTGTGCAAGTCGTAATATGGAATCAACTTTCCGATGCAGAGCCTCATGAATTCCCCAATGCTGGGTTGTTTGATGCCAAACAGAAAGCAAAGCCTGTACTCGATCTGATGTGTGATTTGCGTAAATCGCTGCTCTAGCTTAGATCAGACTCCAGCCTCAGCACCTTAGCACTCTACAGGAGCGTCTAGGAGTTGAGATGACTGACTAGGTGCTCAGCACTTCCAGCACAAGAACATCAGGAACGTACTAGCTCTGCGCCACGAACCGCTTCGCTTCGAGTAGAAAAATGAGGCAAAGCCTTATCCAAGCGACAGATATGTAAAGCCTCAAGGCACTCAGGCGAGAGCCCTGAAAGTCGCAACGAACCCCCATGTTTGAGAATTCGTTTGTGCAACATGACCAACTGTCCCATCAGTTGACTCGGAAGGAAATCAACATAGTCCATTTCCAATACTAAGCGATAAACAAAGTGTTGGTTCAGGACCGACCACAAACGGTCTGCCAGGTTGTCGAAAGGTTCATCCGTGGGCGTAAGCTGCACGATCAACCAATCGGGTCCTCGATCGATTTTCATTGCCTTGTTCCAATCCTGGTTCCGTCCAAACATGCCGCCGGGAAGAGCCGCCTAAGGTCGGCTTGTATTGGGCGCGATTAGAAAGAGAAATTATTCTCTATTGCTCCCCCTGCTCAGATTCTATACCTGCATTGGTACTGGGGACAAGACAAATTGATCGAAACTTCATCGCCTGGAGTAGGAAGCGAGAGGGCGACTTCCTTTGACCGGAATCCACAAGGATTTATTGATCTGCTAGCGGTAATTGATCCCAAGAATCCTAGACTATTTATCGATCATCTGGGCTATTGTCTGACGGGCTACATCGAGGGCATCGGGAAGTCGTCCAGGTTCTTTGCCCCCGGCCTGTGCCAGATCTGGCCGTCCCCCGCCACCACCCCCTAGAGCCTTAGCAACAGGTTTGATCCAGTTCCCAGCATGGCCACCTCGCTTTTGAAGCTCTTTGGAAATACCTGCCACGAGCGTCACTTTGTCATCGCCTTCGGTACTGGCCAGCAAAATTGCACTTAAGGCAACCTTTTGACGAATTTGGTCGATCAATTGTCGCATTAAACTTGCGTCGGCCGTGGGGGCCTCGGCAACCACGACCTGGACATCCCCCACTTGGGTTGCATCTTTGAGAAGTATTTCGGCTGACAAGGGTCCCGCGGCAGCCCTTTGAGCCAGGCGCTCTCGTAAGGTGCTAACTTCTTCACAGAGGGCAGCTACTCGCTCAGGAACTGCAAGGGGGGTAACGGAGAGCATTTTGGCAACTTGCGAAAGCAGTTCCTTTGCCTGCGCTGGTTTGGGAGCTTCAGCACTGATATTGGTCCGCGTTCCTTGCGCATCCGTCTCTGCAAGTGTCCCTCCAGAAGCAAGTAATTTCTTTAATTCCCTCTGTTTTTCAAGTAATTCGGTAACATTTACAGCCAAGGTGAGTTGAGCACATCCGACGGCTTCTGCCGCCCGCTGAACTGCCTCACAAATCTGTTCCGAGTACTTGGTTGCCTCAGGGCCAGTTAGGGCCACTATCCGACGAGTACCAGCCGAGACGCCTTCCTCACTGACCACTTCAAAAGCTTCAACTTCTCGGGTGTTGGAAAGGTGGGTTCCGCCACAGAGCTCTTTACTGAAGCTCCCCATGGAAACCATTCGCACGGGGTCAGGATACTTTTCGCCAAAGAGCATCATGGCCCCCTGCTTGCGGGCCTCAGACAAGGGTAAAGTTTCCCACTTGACGCGTTCACCGCTTTCAACGTGTTTATTCACATCTTGTGCAATTGCTCTAATTTGATCCGGTGACACTGGGCTTAAATTGGTGAAGTCAAATCTCAACCAATCACGGTCTACCTTGCTGCCTTGTTGTTGGGCATGGGAACCTAGGTGTTTTTGGAGTGCGTGGTGAAGAATATGTGTGGCAGAATGGGCACGGCGAATCCCCTGTCGCCGCTCAGAATCGACTACAGCACGAACCGTATCTCCCTCTCGGATTATTCCTTTATCGAGCTGTCCGATGTGGACGATCAACTGTCCATCTTTTAGGGTGTCGGTCACCGTAAATTCGAAATCATTTCCCAAGAGCTTGCCAGTATCTCCAACTTGACCGCCACTCTCTCCATAGAAAGGTGATTGATCCAGCACAACTCGAACTGCCTTGTGGCTTTGGTCGTCAAGTTGGTCGCAGAGATGGTCCTCGGGTGCCTCACCTACCACAATTCCCTTAACTACGGCCGTAGCTTCGGTAGTTTCGTAACCTAAGAAGGGAGTGCTGTGGAGAGCATGTTTGAGCGAATCAAGCGGACCCTTGGCACCCATGACCGTGTGCTGTACTTTGCCAGAGGCCTCGCCATGCGCCTCCATTGCGCGCGTATAGCCGTCCCAATCGAAGGTGAGATTGTGCTCTGCAGCCAGAGCCTCAAAGAGTTCTGGAGGAACCCCGAATGTCTGGTACAACTCAGCAGCAACGGCCCCCTCGACTTTGACTCGGTTTTCCCGGCGCATGTCATCGAACACGCGATCGATCCGGTTGAGACCTGCGTCGATGGTACCGAAGAAATTGGCTTCTTCCTGCTGAATCACACGAGCAACTCGAGTTGTCGTCTCAGTTAATTCAGGATAGGCACTCTGCATGGACTCTACCACAACAGGTACCAACTTGTGCAAGAAGGGTTCGCGGATTCCCATCTGATGCCCATCAAGTACGGCGCGACGCAGTAGCCGCTTGACCACATATTTTTCCTTGTTCGCTCCGGGATAGACGTTTTCGTGAACCGCAAACGTGCAGGCCCTTATGTGATCAGAAATCCGCCGGCAACGTCGGCCTTCCTCGCTATCGAGTGCATATTTCACTTCGCATATTTCTGCAGCAGCTTGGACAATCGGCATTAGATTGTCGATGTGATAGTTGGTTGGTACTCCTTGCAGGGTAGCAACGGTCCGTTCCAGTCCCATTCCCGTGTCAATGTTCTTGGAAGGAAGAGGACGCAAGTTATCAGGAGGATTGCCAACCCGGTTGAACTGCGTAAAAACTAAATTCCAGATTTCGACCGACTTTCCTTGATCGGGATGAAAATAGATCTCGCTGCAGGGGCCACAAACTCCGTCGGGGCCCTGGCTGGGGGCACTGGCAGGCCAGAAATTCTCACCTTCATCCAATCGCTCAATTCGCGCCGCTTCGAGACCAATATCGTTTGCCCATATTTCGGCGGCTTCGTCATCGTCAAGATACACGGTCACACTCAATCGCTCAGGAGCAATGCCGAGCCATTTCTTGTCTGTGAGAAACTCCCACGCCCAGTTGATCGCATCACGCTTGAAGTAGTCGCCAAAGCTGAAGTTCCCCAACATTTCGAAAAAGGTATGGTGGTAGGCAGTGCGGCCGACGTTATCAATATCCCCGGTCCGTAAGCATTTCTGACAACTCGTGGCGCGCGTATAGTCCAGCTTGACTTTTCCCAGAAAGTGATCCTTGAATTGGTTCATTCCTGCAGGAGTGAACAGCACTGAGGGGTCCCAGGTGGGGACCAACACGTCGCTTGCTACGCGTGTGTGTCCTTTGGTCTCAAAAAACGCCAAATATTTTTCGCGGAGTTCGTCGGATTTCATGCGAGTCTGATTTCAAGGATGAAACGTTGATTAAAGAACTAAATATAACGTAGGCTCGGCATCTGCGGCAGGGCAACTGGTTGACAACGAGAAAGTTCGTAGCCAGCAAGCCTCTCGCAGCTAAGCTGTCGAATTCGTATACTCTTGAAAAAGAAACAATTTGTCTGGAGCCAAAATAGAATGAATGTTGAAACAGCCCCCGTTTCTGAGGGTCCCCGCTGGCAACCGCTCGATCGCACTCAGCGACGTGTTCTGGGGGTGCTCGTTGAAAAGGCAAAAACCACGCCTGACAACTACCCTTTGTCTCTCAATGCCTTGGTCAATGGCTGCAATCAAAAAAGCAATCGCTTTCCGCAGATGCAACTCGACGAAGACCAAGTCGACGAAGCACTAGAAAGTTTACGAAAGCTTGGAGCGGTGGCAACAATCCAAGGTGATGGGCGCGTCGATAAGTATCGGCACTTGGCATACGACTGGCTAGGGGTCGACAAACGCGAACTAGCTGTTATGGCTGAGTTGCTGTTGCGAGGCGCACAGACGATCGGGGAATTGCGTGCACGTGCTTCTAGGATGGAACCTATCCCAGGCATCACGGAACTGCGCCCACTGGTTGAGAGTTTGCGGCACAAGAAGCTCATTGTCCTGCTGACGCCTCCTGGACGGGGATGCGTGCTGACGCATGCCTTGTATCAAGACCAGGAGTTGGCCAAAGTACGTGCCGAGCATGGAAATATGACCGTCGGCGACGAGCCATTTACTGACGACAATGAGTCGTCTGCTCCGGCTTCTGCAGTGACCTCCTCGGCACAGGTGGCGCCCACACAAGTATCGCGAAACGAAGGAGCCGACGATCTCAAGCGAGATTTGGCTGAATTGAGGGAAGAACTTTCAGTGGAAATTAATAGTTTGCGTGCCGAATTGGATGATCTGAAACGACAACTAGGCGTGTAATCGGGAATCAGCGGCAATTGGTGGGGTCGCCCAAAAAGCTGCGATGGCACATACTCCCGACAACGTGGCGAATAACCAGAGCGAAGGCGTAAAACCTCCAAGGTAGTCTGCGCTCACCCCCATCACGACAGGACCGACTGCGCTAGCACCCACGGCTGCAGTGAGTGAGGTGCCACGAATCTTTCCCAAATGTGCCCGGCCAAAATAACGAGCCCAGGCGGTGCTGGCGATTACGGATTTAAGCCCTTGACCACAACCGTAGGCTGCATAGCCCATGACGAGAGAGTGCTTATCGGTGGCGGTAGTGAGAACGACGCATCCCAAGCCAATCAACGTCATGGCAGTCACCAACAGCCAGCGCATAGCCAACCGATCGGCCATCAAGCCTCCCGCGACTTGGGTAGCTGCCATTGCCAATGCCACAGTAGTGACAGCCGCGGTGGAATCTTGGGCCGTGAAACCCTGAGCCCGATACAGTGCGACCAGATGAAATACAAGCCCCGTTCCTACCAGCGACCAGGCAGACGTGGAGAAAAGCAAGATCCAGTAAGCCCGGTGCCGCATCGTCTCATGGAGGGTGAATTCATTGCCGTAGCTGAATGCTTTAGATTGATTCGCTTTGTGAAATCTTAGCCCATCGGGCACTTGACCAATCTCTCGCGGGGATTCACGCAATAGCACGGCTATGAGTGGCAAAAGTATGCCTATCATAATTCCAGCAAAAGCCAAATAGGTCCCACGCCATCCAACGGCGTCGATTAAGACGACGATCATGATAGGCACAAATCCCCAGGCTCCCGCCATCGAAACCTGGGCAATACTACTTGCCATCCCCAACCGGCGGTCGAACCACGCAGCCAAGGTATTGTTGGCAAGCAACGTCATCGTGCCGGGCCCAAACATCCGCAGCATTAAGAAAGAGATGAAGAGCGTCACCAACCCGCTGGCCTGCGAGGCAAACGCACACGCCCCCGCCATGGCTACAAACCCAGCAATAGCCATATGCCGAATGCCATATCGGTCGATAAGAGCCCCTATCGAGGTCAAGGATAAGGCAGCCAACAAAGTGGCCACCAGATAAGTGGTTGACAGAGCCGTGTTGCTCAATCCAAATTCGGCAATGAACTGGTCGTTGAAATAGCTTACACCAAAGGTTTGACCTGGGCTGGTAGCCAGCATCATCTCTATTGCTAAAGGAAGAATTACCCAGCCGTAGAATAATGGGGGACTGGTTTCTTGTTGTGTGGATAGAGACGTGTGACTGGTGGATGGCGTGAGCGTTACGTGACTCATTAACTCTGTAGATTCTGCGCTCGGTGTCGACATGGAACTTCGTTCGTATAGGGGGGAGCGGCTTCGTACCGACTATTGAGGTGGGATTGCTGGCGGAGCAAATTGGATTATAGGCATCTCGACCTGGTTTGACACCAGCGTTTCCCAGCAGGTTCAGCCCTGAATCCATTGATGGTGAATCTAGCAGTCAAATCTGATATCCTGGAGCAGTCTGCGAATAAGGTCAGCCACAACCGATTGTTATCAAAGGTCTCCAAACACACGGCATCTCATGACATCGGCTGAACCCCCGGACGACAACAGGCGGCCTCTCAGCAACGGAATTGCTGCAACTTTAGAGTGGATTCATGTCCATTTCTTGTGGCTTTTGTTGGGCTGTTACTTTCTGGCAGCCTTTCTACCAGGGCCAGGCTTAATGATTAGAAAGTTCTCCTGGGGCAACCCCTACGCAGGGGAAATCACCACGCCCATGTTGCTCCTGGCATTGCTGCTTTTTTGTGCCGCGGCGGTTGTGCGATGGGAGCAGGTATGGCAGTTGATTTCACGACCGAGCATTCTCTTAATAGGACTAGGATGCATCTGGCTAGTGCCAAGTCTTTTTGTAGGAGTGCTGGGCTCGATTGTTCCAAATCTTTTCGGAGAAGCCGCCACAAGTGGAATTCTCGTGGGTCTGGCGCTGGTCGCTGCCATGCCCGTGGCGAATTCCTCAGTCGCTTGGACTCAGAACTCAAGGGGAAATGTTGCACTAGGTCTAGGATTGATCGTCTTGACGATTTTGCTCAGCCCGATCGCGACTCCGCAAGTTCTCAAGCTTATGGGCCTGGCCCTATCGGCTCAAGACACGGCTCACTGTGAAGAATTAGTGAAGCGATTCTCGGGCACTTTCTTTATTATTTGGGTGATTTTGCCATCAATGGCAGGGATGCTGTTCAATCGAGTAGCAGGTGCCAAGTTCATCGAACAGAAACGAAACTGGATCCGCCTGATCAGTGCGCTGGCCCTGTTAACTCTAAATTACACCAACGCCTCCCTGGCTTTGCCCGGATTATTCGAACAGCCCAAGTGGCGGGCCATTTTACTTGCAGCCGGGTTGGCGGTTGCTTTGCAACTGTTAGGTGTTGCCACTGCTTGGGTTCTCTCACGCCTCACCTCGCAAAACAGAGAATCCATGTCCGCTCTGATCTTTGCATTCAGCATGAAGCACACCGGTTTGGCGCTAGTCTTGGCGGGAGAAGTTCTTCAGCAGGAACCTCGTGTGATATTGTTGATTGTGCTTGCGACACTTCTACAGCATCTCTTGGCTGGCTGTGTCGATTGGTACTTGGAGCGAACCAAAAGCTCGCACACCTAGCCGGACCAACACTTTGGTCCGGCTAAGTAGCTCATTTTCGATTAAGGTTCGGTATCCCGGAGGAAGGCGTTCCTCTATCCAGACAGAATTCCTGCTCAATTGAACGCAGGCGTCTGTACAAGCACGACCCATCCAGCTTTAAGAGTTTTCGTAGTACCAGTCAGCACATCGCGGATTGTGTAGGTGACCGGCTCAAAGACGCCCCAATAGGTCGCATTTGCATCAATCGAAAGTGGATCGTGATAGCCTGCCAGAAACTTATCGTTGCTTGCATCCATCGCAGCTAGCACTTCAGGACTCACTCTCTTTGGGTGCTCAATATCCCTCCAAAGTACTTTCAACGGATGGTTGAGAATCAATCCGCGTTGAGGATGAGATACAGAAGCGTCGAGAGAATCTTCCCGGAGATCGACCAACACAATGTCTTTTCCCTGTTGCACATTTCTGTTCAAAACTTCGAAATCACCCAATTCGACTGACATGGATAACACAGCAATAACTTTGCGTTCTTCGTCATTTGCAGGTTTGCTCCACACTGGCACTGAAAACGCAACCTTCAATTTGCCCGTCGTGCTACTCAAATAGACAGCAGAAATATTGGGAGATGTTATCGGCTCGATTGCCTCCTGGCTGTCATGTGGTCGATCCTTTCCTTCGCCATGGAAGTAATCTCGGTATGAATAGTTTTCCAAGAAACTGTCTTCGGGCTGTTTCGTATCCTTGTCAATCAGCGGATGACGCGCTATTTGCGTTCCTTCGGCATCATTGATAAACCAACTATCCGTGGGCGCAGAGTCTACACTGTCTCGCCTATGCTCTTTGATCCACTCGGCCAACGGGTACGCTTCCAACTCGCTGCGCGCTTTCTCGGAGGAAAATCCTTGAATTAAATCTACGAGTTCTCCTTCAGCTGCAGCCTGTTGCAATATTCGAAACCGATCAGAGACATTTTGGCCAATCAGATTTGCCGCTGTTTCCGCTGCAAGGGGTAATGTATCCTCTGCTTGTTGCATCGCGTTAGCGATCATCTTCTGTCTGGCTTCATAGGCTTGCCAAGCCAATCCTGCGAATGCCCCGATGATCAACAATCCAGGAAGTCCCCAACGCACCAGCCATCGGCGTGTTGGATAGAGATGACTTGCTCGTGAAAGCCAGGTATCGATTCCCGCCCCAGAATCAACGCGAGTGTATCGAAACGAACTGGGGGAACTGCTCGGTTCAAGATACCCTCGCACGAGTGATGCCAGATCGTGACCTTCGCAGAAAGGAGTTAACTCTGCTGCAACTTCGGCCGGGGTCGAATAGCGATTCTCCGGTTTTTTGGCGACCATCTTTTCAATGATGTCCCACAATTTACGCGGAACATTATTCGTTCGGATTGGTGGCAACTTGGATTTTTCATGAGCTTTCTCGGGGCGTAATTCCGAATCGGCGAAAGGAGGCTTGCCGGAGAGCAAGTGATAGAGTGTGCAACCCAAGCTGTAAATGTCTGCGCGGATGTCGACACTGGTGGTCTTCCATTGTTCCGGCGACATGTACATTCCTGTGCCCATTGCTTTGTTGTCTAGACGTGTCAGTCGATCTTGGCCATCTCCTGCTAACAAAGCCAGCCCGAGGTCCAATATTTTGACAACTCCCTCTACAGTTTCGTCCTCATCGGAAATAGCAGGTTGAGAGGCAACTCCTTCTCCATCCACAAGAGTTACCATCAGATTCGAAGGTTTGATGTCTCGATGGACCATTTCATTGCGATGTATGTACTGCAATCCTCGCGCAGCTTGTCGCACAATCTCACAGGCGTCAGGCACAGACAACTGTCCCCGCTGCTCGACCAGATCTTGGACCGATACACCCTCGATGTATTCCATCACCAAGTAGTGCAACTGATCCGAGGGGGAGGAGGAGTCAATCGCTACCACAATGTTCTTGTGCTCAAGGGCACCGACCGCCTTGATTTCCTGATAGAAGCGTTGTTTGATCTCACTATCGCCAGCAGCTACGTATTGAGGTTTGATGACTTTAATGGCCCGCAGGCGCCCAAATTGGGTGTGGCGACCTTTGTAGACGTCGCCCATGCCCCCGCTGCCCAATAGTGATTCCAACTCGTAATTACCCACACGCTTGAGTCGCACAGCAGAAGCGATCGCTGAATCATGGCCTCCCGGTTCATTGCCAGCCCCCACTGTTGGTACAACGGTCCACTGGCGATCTGAATGGCTCGCTGGTTGCTGGCGCAATGGGCGCGGACCATGTTTGTCGTAGAGAAGTTCATGAACTTCGACGTGACCAATTCCTTTTAAATGACGACGGCCATGCAGGTGAAAGGAAATCCCTTCCAGCCCGACGTCATCGAGAATTGCCATCACGCTTCGTGAGACGAGAATCTGCCCTCCCGTGGCGTAATCGTTTAGGCGCGATGCGTAATCGACACTTTTTCCCACGAAATTGTCAGGTGCTGTGGGATCGACCTGGGGCACGCCCACATGCATGCTGATTCGCACCTCCACCTGACCTCCACCGGGCGTTTCGATGGGGTCCTCGAGATGGCTTTTCTGAACTTCGGCGGCCCAGATTGCCGCCTGGATCGTATTGCCAAATACCAGAAAATGACCGTCTCCTGCGGTCGAGACAACCCGCCCTGTCATCTCTTCAAGTTGGGCCTCGATCCGCTCTCGATGTGGCATCAGAATCTGCTGGATGAACGCCATGTCGCGTTCAGTAACACTCCTGCCGACCATCTCGTTCTTGAGATCGACACTGCGACAGATGTCGGTAAAAAGGAATGTTTTGAGTTCAGCCATAACAGGAGGCGCGAGGCGTTCGTTTCGAGACGCGAGTTCTCAGGGGCCATGAGCACACTCGCGCCTAGCGACTGACAACGAGCACCTCAACTTAATATCCATACACCACGGGTGTGGGGGCGACGACCACAGGAGCGTAAGCCGTACGATATCGAGTCACTGTGCCCCCTAGCAGTGGACGATACCGAGTATAGGCTACGGGAACTGGCTGGTAGCCAACTACAGGTGCAGGGGCATAGTAAGTGGTAACCGGCACTGCAGCTGGGGCAGCACAAGCTGGAGTTGGTGAGTAATAGGTTACATAGGCAACTTGGGCATGGGTCTTGTCAACGAAGGCCAAGCCAAACACACAACCAACTACCAGCATTAAGGTTTTGTTCATCAAAGTATCCCCTATAACAAGGAAAGCGTAATTTACAGCCATTTGATACAATTGTATCTCTGTTCAGTATCCCACGCCAATGGTCCAACTGCAACTATATGGCGAAGAGGGCTTCTCAGGCTTAAATGCCATCTCAAATCCCCAGGTTTGCCAGTGCTGAGGCAACCTGATTAAGTGCACTGGTAATTCTGGGGTGGTCTGTCTCGAATTTCAAAACCAAATCCTGAACATCGTCCGCGAGACTTCCGTGGTCTTCCGGGGCTGGTGTTTCCACAGTACGTTCAATTTCGTTGATCAACGCTTGCAATTGCTCGTGACGGCTTTCGTCAAGCGCCGAGGATGCCGAGAGTTCAGCCCGCAGCTGTTCAAGTTTTTCGAGGAGAACTGTCTTTTTCATGCGCGACTTTCCAGCAGTAAGCTATCGAACAGAATTGAATGTGGCTGCTTGATAAACAACCCTAGTTTTATAATAACCTAAGCCACCATAATTGGCGATTCCCCTCGCGTGTCGCTACCTGTTAGAATTGGCCCCGATTAAGAGAAATCACCATTTCACAACAGTTTTCCCCGCAAGAGGCCTCACATGCCCACTGCTTCCATCATTTATGATCCCCATGGCACGTATTTGCCAGAGCACGGTTTAGCTCCAGACGAGCTGGACAAGTTTGCACCGCAACTCGACGCAGCAAGAAACGAGGTGCTTGCTGACGCCCAGTTGTGGGCTGATGGTGTGGAGCCATCCTCTGACCGGCAACCACTTGATGCAGGATTTCACCATCTTCCTGAGCGATTGTTGACTGAGTATACGAACGATGGATCGGAAAGTGAATTGGGGCGCATCATTGCCACTGCCAATCGACTTTCTGCTGTGGTTGATCGTGTTGTCCTGTTGGGAATTGGAGGATCCTACATGGGGGCACGCGCTCTCTTGGAATCTTGTTGCCATCCTTACTACAACGAATTATCCCGCTCAGAACGCCAGAATCGACCAAGGATTAGCTTTGAAGGAAACAATGTCGACAACGATGCCTTGCAGGGGCTTTTTGATTTGCTCCCGACGGCACTCTCGAGCGGGGATGTCACTGACCGCTGGGGAATCGTTGTGATCAGCAAAAGTGGCGGTACGCTCGAAACTGCAGCAGCATTTCGGATTCTGCTCAATCGACTCCAAAGCTCATTAGGCTCAAATCAGGATCAGCTTGGAGACCTGGTCGTACCAGTCACTGGCACAAGTGGAAAACTGTTTGACCTTGCCACGAAGCTCGGTTGCCGAGAGATTTTTCCGGTTCCCGATGGAGTCGGGGGGCGTTTCTCCGTATTGTCTGCCGTCGGTCTCTTGCCGGCCGCAATCATGGGGCTTGATGTTGTGCAACTCCTGGAAGGGGCCATCGCGATGAATGAGCACTTCCGTTCAGCTCCCGTTGGCAAGAATGTCGTTCTCGATTACACCGGTATCTGCCATCTTATGGAAAATCGACGCGGCTGTGATGTACGCTTGCTTTCGACGTGGGGTAAAAGATTGGAAGCTTTCGGATTGTGGTACGACCAACTTCTCTCCGAGAGCTTAGGCAAACGAGAAAGTGGGGCCTTGCCACTTACGGTCGTCAATACACGTGATCTTCACTCCCGTGGCCAACAGCATCAAGAGGGCAAACGCGACAAGTTAATCACAAACATCATTGTTCAAGAGTCTAGAAGTGCACCTATCCCCATCGGGACAAGTAAGTTTAACCAGGACGGACTTAATGAATTGGCAGAGAAAACAATCCCCGACGTGTTGGCAGCCGCTACGCAGGGTACTAATCAGGCCTATCGTGACGACAATCGGCCGACGGCCGATCTGCGCTTGCCGAAGATCGACGAATTCGTCATGGGCCAGCTTTTCCAGATGTTCATGCTGGCAACGGTTGTCGAAGGACGGCTGGTGGGTACGAATCCTTATGGCCAACCTGGCGTCGAAGCCTACAAGAAAAATATGAACGCAATACTAAGAAAGTTATGATCCCCCGCTTGCGGTTTCGCGAGGAAAACTTCACCGATGGTCGCCGCCTATCACCTTATCTGGACCGCATACGGCTACTGGCTCCCCAACGACCCCCGGGGAGGCACGTCGAGCGAACTACGCTGTGTAGAGCTTGCTCCACTCGGAGAAATTCACTCCGGTCGTAAAAAAGTGCAACCGTCCAGTCGTGAAATTTCTGAGTTCTATGGGGCTGCCGAAGGACTTTTAAAACATGAGCTGCAGACCTTCTATGATGCTCAGTGTCCGCTGATGGCCGATTGCTTTGACAAAGTCATCCGTGAGAATTCCCTCACCTACTACGCCTGCGCGATCATGCCTGACCACGTCCACATTCTTATTCGCAAGCATCGGTTGCAGGCCGAAGAGATGATCAAGCGATTGCAGGATGCAAGTCGATCTGTAATTCTAGAGTCACCACAGTTTGCTCATGGACCAGAACATCCTGTCTGGGGTGTCCCCGGGTGGAAGGTGTTTCTGAATACTCAGGATGATATTCGACGTATGATCCGCTATGTCGAACAGAATCCTGTGAAGATTGGGAAACCCATGCAGCGTTGGCCATTTGTCAAAGAGTATGATGGCTGGCTGCCGGGCCAGGTTAGATATGCAAAACCCGCGAAACCGCAAGCGAGGAGATAAACCGTGAGGCTATGGATATTTATTTGGTTGGCAACTATACCGCTCACTATATCGCAGGCGCAGACCGAACTCGGGTGGAAGTTTATTGCCGGGGAATCACATGAATATCGGCTGACCCAGACAGCACGACTCAATACTGGCAGCGGGGAAAGAATCAAACAGATCGCTGACGTTGCCCAACAGATCGACTTCAATTGGAAAGTTGTCGAGGTTACTGAGAATGGTACGGCGACGATCTCGATTAAAGTAAAGTCCTATACGTTGACTGCCAAAGGACCTGATGGGCAGGAGGTAGCTTATGATTCTCTTGCCGAAGAGCATCCACAGGGATACGCGGCAATGTTGGTACCAATAGACCGTCGTTTAACCGAGGAACCTGTACAATTTTCCATGACTCCCCAAGGCAAAGTCAACATTCTCGACCTGCCAACCGATTTGGCCGATGCTGTGAAATCGATACCAGGCGGAAAACTTTATTCTCAAGATGGGGGAGTTGCGAGTTTCGAGTCGTTGGCTCGTTTGGGCGGACCATTATCTATGCCCCCCAATGAGTTAAGGGAAGAGACGACTTGGAAGGGAACAAACGAACTAGAAGTGCCGGCAGTAGGCAAGTTATCTGCGGAATACAGCTATGAAGTAAGTGAAGTTCAATCTGGAAAACCGATCAACATTTCGCAAAGCGTATCTTTCTCACTGCAACCTGATGAAAAGAACCAAGGGTTGGCCTTGGGCGAACAAACTTCAACAGGAGCCGTGCTCTTTGATCAGCAGCTAGGAAGACCTGACCATTCCTCGCTGAGTTTCAAAATCAACTTGATTCCCGCAATCAAACCGGCGGATGAGCAATCGGAGGAGTTGATGACGATCGAACAGAATATTAAGTTTACATCTCTCTCAGACACTACCCAGTGATTACTCTTCAGCCGGTTTCGCGTTCTGATCGACGAGCTGCACTTGGATTTCGTCTCCGACAACTCTTACAGGATAGGAAGGGATTTTCAGCCGTGGATTGTCCCGCCAGGTGCCGTCGCAGACGTCGAATCGCCAGGCATGCCAAGGACAGGTGACAGCCCCTTGTTCGTCAAGTTGGCCAGCCCCGAGCGAGGCCCCCATGTGGGGGCAGAGATCGTCGATGGCATAATAAGTGCCGTCACGATTAAACACGGCAACCAACTTTTCCCCGATCGCAAAAGTACCCCCCTGCCCTGCCGGGATTGCTCCTACCTTGGCCACCGTGACAAATTCCGACATCGAGGGATTCTCCACTACAAAAGCCTTTCTCACATATTCGCTGGTATCAAGATAACCCCAATGTTGTCATTCTTCTAGCGGAACTCTTGATCAACTCGAGGTTGAATTCTCGCCGTCGGCTATTAAGCCCTGGTCTATTTCTTCGCTGCCGATTATTCTGAATTGACCGGAATATTCATGTCTTCGCGTCAGCAGGCTTATCCATGCCACCAACCGAACCCACCATTTCACTCCGCGATTTTCAGCAACTCATTCGTGAGATGTATCTGGAGAAGGACGTGGCACGTGGCATCGATGGAACCTTTATGTGGCTCATGGAAGAAGTAGGCGAGTTGGCGGCCGCTTTGCGAGAAGGGAGTCCTGACGAGCAGGCGGAAGAATTTGCCGATGTGCTGGCCTGGCTCACAACGATAGCGAATGTGGCAGGCGTTGATCTTTCGGCGGCAGTTGCCGAGAAGTATGGCTCGGGCTGTCCGGGGTGTGGATTGTTGGTTTGCACCTGCGACGACGCGGAGAAGCCGTGACATTCACTACTCGGATTTTACTAGTTCTTCTCTTCGGACTCGGCCTCAGTTTGCCGAGCGGCGGCATACTTCACGCCCAGGAGGAAAAACCACAGATTACCAACGTCCGTATTGGTTTTGCGGGCGCGTATAAGCTCGGGAATTGGACACCGGTGCAAGTGGATATCGAAGGCGGCTCGAATGCTCTGACGGGGGAGCTTCAAGTTATCGTTCCCGATGGCGATGGTGTTCCCACGACCGTGATAAATCCTCCCAATCGACCAGTCGGAATAGAACCAGGGCGCACAACTACGGTTCAGCTGTATGTTCGCGTGGGGCAGTCGATTGCTCCACTCGAAGCGAGATTCATTTCCGCTGATCGCAAAATTCAAGTCAAGCGCACATTTTATGCGGGTCCAGAAGCTGTTGAGGGTATCATCACTGGAGGCTTGCCTGCTACCAGTCGACTCGTTTTGGTTCTCGGCCCGTCGTTGGGGCTCGGCGATCTTTTGGCCAACGAAGTCGATAACGAACTTACTCGTACACGACTCGTTCATTTAGAATCCACTTCCGAGCTCCCAACTCAGTGGCAGGGTTACGAAGGGGTCGACACACTGGTTCTTAGCACTTCGCAGCCTGAATTGTATCGACCATTGTTGCAGAGCCCCGGGCGAGTCGAGGCAATGCGTCGTTGGGTCGAATTGGGAGGAAAACTTGTCATCTTTTGCGGATCGCAAGCCGAAGAATTACTGGGAACTAACGGGGCACTTGTTGACCTTGTCCCAGGGAAACTCTCCGAGATCGTCGACATTCAACAGTCACAGGCTTTGGAAATCTATAGCGGCTCTGAGAAATCAGTCACCCCAGACCGACGAGTCAATTTCCAGGTTCCCGTGTTTGCTGAAATCCGTGGAAAAAAAGAAGCTGTGGTGTCACGCGGTCAAGTGGATGTGCCGCTGGTGATTCGCTCGTACCTGGGATTTGGCGAATTAACCTTCGTGGGACTCGATTTTGATCGGCCACCGCTGCGGGACTGGTCGGGTCGCGTCAGTTTCTTAAAGAGAGTGTTTGCCTGGGGTGACAATCGAAGTTCCCAACTAGGGACCAATGAGACTATTGAACTAAGCAATGAAGACATTATCACTCAGGTACGCAATGTATTGGATCAGTCGTTTGTAGGTGTCACCGTTGTGCCGTTTGCATTGGTCGCGTTTCTGGTCATAGGCTATATACTGCTTATTGGTCCCGGCGACTACTATCTAGTGACCAAGGTTTTTCGCCGCCCCGAATTCACATGGATTAGCTTTCCGCTGACGGTGGTAGTCATTTCGGCTGCTGCCTATTGGTATGCCAATTGGCAGAAGGGTGACCAACAACGGGTCAATCAGGTGGAGTTTATCGATTTCGATGCGACCAACGATTCTGTGCGAGGCACCATCTGGACACACTTCTTTTCGCCCCAAGTGGATAAACTGGACCTCTCATTTCGCCCGGTATTGTTTGACGATGACGAGATTGAAAACAACCACCTGGTAGCATGGCTGGGTCAGCCTGGATACACACTGGGGGGGATGCAATCGAGTAGCGGCCAGACGTCGCTATTCGACAGAGGATATCGCTTTACCCCCTCACTCGATGCCATGGAGCAGGTACCCGTCCAATTGTGGTCCACAAAAACGATTACTTCTCGTTGGAATTGTCAAACGAACTTTCCCTTGCAGCAATCTCTGTCGAGGACAGACGATCAACTGCTTGCCGGTACGATTACCAATGATTCAGGTCAAACACTGGAAGATTGCGTGTTAATCTACGGACAATGGGCGTGGAACATAGGACAGCTCCCGACAGGAACTACCTTTGACTTGAGCGAGGCAAAACAACCCAGGATGGTCAAAACCCTGCTTACCAGTGCGACGGCCGGGGATACGACGATCACAAATACCGCCAGTGACGGCACGGTACCATTTCGGCAAGCACAGGAAGACATGACCCGCCTTGCCAAGACGATGATGTTTTTTCATGCACTCAGCGGTGAACGCTATACTGGCATGTTGGATCGCTATCAGTCATTCTTGGACATGAGTCATTTTCTCGATCAACCTGAATTGGCGATTCTCATCAGCAAGAGCGGCGATCAGGGCAGCAAGTGGTATGACGCTACAAAGCCACTTGGAAGCGACAAAGATCGCTATTGGCTCTACTACAGATTTCTCATACCCGTGCAGCTAACAACGGACAACTGACAAACAATGATCGAAGTTCACGACCTGACAAAAAAATACGGTGAACTGTTTGCCATCAATAAAATCGAGCTAAAGCTCGACCGGGGTGACGTGTTCGGCTTTATTGGACCGAATGGTGCGGGTAAGACAACCACCATGCGCATCTTGGCCACCTTGCTCAATCCCACCTGGGGCGAGGCCTATGTGGGGGGGTATTCGATCTATACCAAGCCCAAAGAAATTCGTCGCATCATTGGATACATGCCCGACTTTTTTGGCGTGTACGACAACATGCAGGTGATCGAGTACCTTGAGTTCTTTGCTGCCGCCTATCGTATCAAGGGGCCCGAGCGCCGCAAGATTTGCGACGAGGTCCTCGATCTGGTGGACCTGGGCTACAAACGAAATGAACTGGTGACCAGTCTCTCGCGAGGCATGACCCAGCGATTGGGCCTCGCTCGAGTCTTGTTACATGATCCTCAGGTCTTGCTCCTGGACGAACCCGCTAGCGGACTTGACCCCAGGGCACGCATCGAGATTCGTGGCCTGCTGAAAGAACTCCGCAACATGGGTAAGACGATCATGGTCTCCAGCCATATCCTCCCCGAGCTGGCGGACATATGCAACAAGATAGGCATCATCGAGCGCGGGGAATTGATCGTGAACGCCGACGTAGCCGACGTGATGAAGCAAGTCCGCCAGCAGACGGTACTCAAGATCGACGTGTCCACGGACCGCGAGGCGGCCGGCAAACTACTCGAGCAGCACGCAACGGTTGAGAAGGTTGAAAACGACAAGCAAGGCCTGCGGGTTACACTGATCGCAGGGGACCACGATTACAGCCAGCTTGCCCGTCTGCTGTTAGACAACGGGCACTCCCTCACGCGGCTCAGCGAAGAGGAGATCAACCTGGAAACGGCCTTCATGACCCTCACCAAGGGAATCACCTCTTGAATGCGGAAATCGGATTGCGGATTGCGGAATAGAAGAAAGACGACAGTTCCACGGTGGTGCACTAACCTTGACAACGCGGATGCGAAAGCCAAAATGACAGTTCTGGTGCTGAGCCGCTGGCATTCCGAATTCCGAATTCCAACCTCCGCATTCGTCCTCGCCCCGTTCGTCTAGTGGCCCAGGACACCGCCCTCTCACGGCGGAGACAGGGGTTCGACTCCCCTACGGGGTATAGTGTTCACTTGAGCAGTATTGCGTGTAAACGCACTAGGTCGCACAACAGCCCGGTTTCGCCGGGCTTTTTTATTGGTTTGCATATGCGTCCGCTCCGGTCGCTGGCTAGAGAACGATGCAGAATTTGCTATTTCCCCGCCTAGCGACTAAACTGGGCGGGGAAGAGGCGTACTTGTTGCTGTATCAGGATGAATCCACCAGGGAACGCTGACCATGGCCCAGAATCGCCTCTGTCGGGGATTCAGTCTTGTTCCGTAGCGGCGGGACCTGTCTTGCTGCTCTTTTCACCTGGGAACTCAGCCGAGTAATCTCCCGCGTCACTTGTCGTTTCGTTTTTCTCTAAGGACACTCCAATTGAAAGGTTGTCTAATGAACGCCACCACACTAGCCAGTCGTCAAAGTTTTGCTACCCGAATCACCAACCGCCTCAATACCGCATCTCTCTCTCGGGCTCTCGCGTTAGCGGTCACGTTGGCCATCTGCACATCGGCTCAGGCCGTGGAGCTCAGCTTCTATGCGAATGTTCCGCTCCAGGTAACCCAGTGCTTTAGTCTGCCTCAGTGCGACTTTCTCGCTGTTGGAGATACTACTCCTGGCAGTATTAGTGGCACTTTCGAGATTGCCGATCCGCTTTCCAATACAAAGATAGAAATATTTAATCTGATTAATTTCGCTTATTCGGCACCATTCCCTTATTACCGACCTCATCAACTTATTTTTGAGGCCGAGTATCTGGCACCAAGCAGCCTTGGGGAAGTGGGTCAGGTTTCCATTATAAGTTTATATAGTTCTTTTAATCACATCGAATTGGAAATTATACGAATTCACGAAGCTATTTGGGAATATGATTATGATTCATTACGTGGAAATATAACGCTCAAACCCGTGGGTTCGAGTCCTCTCACGGCAAAGACAAATTTTGTGTACGCCGTTCCTGAGCCCTCCGCAGCGGTCCTTTCGTTGGCAGTGCTCGGCCTCTATTGCGGCAGATGGCGCACCGGGAGATCGCACTGAAAGAGTGCGACTCCCGACCGAGAGAGTAACCAATCTCCCCCCGCGCGAGACCCCACAGAGTATCGGTGCGGGTGGGATCCAATTGTGAAACCGGTTCTAGTCTTCCGGCTTGCTCCCGTCACCGCACATTTTGACAATTTTGGGATCAAAGCGGGCGATGGGCTCGATGAGGTCCGCCTGGTGCTGCATCACCTGGTGAATATCTTTGTACGCGCCAGGAACCTCATCGGCGCCGGCGGACAAGACGCGTATTCCTTTCGCTTCCAGGTCGTTGCACACGGCTTTCCAACGATAGGTATCCTTGGCTCTCCGGCGAGACATTCGCCGTCCGGCACCGTGCGCTGCTGAGTTCAAGCTCTGCGGATTCCCTTTTCCGCGAACCACAAATGCAGGGTCGGCCATCGAGCCGGGGATGACTCCCAACTCTCCAGCTCCAGCAGGAGTGGCTCCTTTGCGATGCACGATCAGTTCACGGCCTCCATGGGTTTCCTTCCAGGCAAAGTTGTGGTGGTTTTCTACGCCGGCGATGATTTGAGCGCCCACAAGGGCCGTCACTAATTTGTGAATCACGTCGTGATTCGCAGCAGCATAGTCGCCCATCAAATTCATTGCCGCCCAATACTCCTGTCCTTCCCCGCTATCCATCGACAGCCAGGAGAGATAGGCCAGGTCTTCGAACCGCTTGGGCAATTGGCGACGGGCGATCTGGCTGTATGTCGAGCAAACAGCCGCTCCCACGCCGCGACTGCCACTATGACTCATCAGGGCTACGTACTTTCCTGCAGAGAGTCCGAGTTCATTTTTTGCATGATCAACAGTCAACAAACCAAACTCAACGAAATGGTTCCCTGAACCGGACGAACCGAGTTGCTTCCACGCCAGATCTTTCTTTTCACGAGTAATTCGGGTAACGCCCCAATCCTGATCCATCACGTCGTGGTCCTGCTGACGCTGGTGTGCGGCACCAACGCCAAATCGAGTGCCCTTTTCCAAGGCGGTCTTGTAGTGATCGAATTGCTTGTCGAGGGTGGCTGGCTCCATATCCAAGACCGACAACTTCATCCGGCAAGCTATATCGACTCCCACGGCATAAGGAATCACAGCATTCTCCACTGCCAGCACGCCGCCGATAGGCAAACCGTAGCCCACGTGCGCATCTGGCATCAGTGCCGCCGCCGCAGCTCCAGGCACTCCACACGCTTGTTGCATTTGCTTGTGCGCATCGGCGTCGATTTCGTCTCCCCAGGTGAGATAATCAATCGGCGCAGGCCGGACAAACTCCCGATCTTCGATCAAGTCTTTAGCTAACTGGTTGAAATCTATGTCTTCCGTAAAATCAGTTGGGGCATCGAGCACTTGTTGAATAAACCTCTTAAGCTCCTTGCCGCTAAATCGTTTTCCAGCAGCAGAACTTTGAATACCACCGATGGCGCTCTTCATACAACCAGGTGGCACTCCCAGTTTTTCAAGTTGGCGGCTATTCATGGGATGTCTTAAGAACGAAAGTGTTTAGAGGCGGTTTCAAAAATTGGATTTAAGCTCTTGTGAGTCGTAGCGCTAGCCTCGGGTGACTTCAATTCTATGCCCAAACACCGGCTCACGCGATGCTAGCCCACCCAGAGGGTACCCGTCGGCTCACATTTTTATTGAACCATGACAGCCAGGTTGATTCGCTTGAAGAGGGCTCTTACCAACTGAGCTAACCTCTCTGCTGAGCAGCATGTTTACTTAAATCGTCGCAGAACCGATTCAGAGAATCAACGCAAGACTTTGTAATTTCGGATTAATGTTACATAGAAAAACATCATCGTTGTAACAATTACTATTGCTGAAGGTTCTGGAAAGCTCGCTTGGCTAAAGCCACCCTGCACTTGCGACCAACCAAAGTTCAGTTGCCAGCGGGCGAGATCCGCTGCATCGACCTTGCCATCGGCATTGGCGTCACCATCGAATGCTGTGGCACCTGAGACTAAACCTCTGCCGCGCTGCCACAAAAGAAAATCTTTCCCATCCACGAAATTGTCGCCGTTGAAGTCGCCAAGAAAAGAAGTGGCCGTACGGCGATCGACCAAGAGTTCGACTTGCGTAGCCCCCGGAACGAGAAACTGCTGCGCGCCAGCTGTTAGTTCCGCCACATTGAATTCGGTCCAGAAGCTGCCAATTTTGGCGACAATGCGATAGCGATCTGAACTGGTCACGTTCACGTTCCAGAGGCCGCTACCTGTATTATTAGCGACGATTGGAGCCGGGCGATGCTCCGCGGCAAAGTTGGGGTTCTGGGCATGGCCCAGACCGGCGACGTTGTAGAAGGCAGTCAACTGGTTTTCATACGACTCCAAGACTCCATCACTAAACCAAAGGCTATGTCCGGAGGCGCCTTCAGTACGGCTGCGTAGAATCATGGATTGTAAGTCTGCATAGGGAGTTAAGGGAGAGGGATTAATTCGCAAACCGAATACGAGTTTCTCCAGGTCGTTGGGTTTAAATGGATTAACCTGTGCGTTCACGATGGAATTGAAATCTGAAATGTTTGAGCGATACATCTGAATCGCAAACTCATCGAAGATTTCCTGAGCTTCCCACAGAGGCCAATTTACGTTGTAGTTTGTGGTCGAAAAGGTGGTAATGGACGGGCTGACAGAAAACTTGATTTCCGGACGGGCGTTTTTGACGGCAGTGTAAAACTCGAGTGCGAAGTCAGTGACCTTTTGCTGCCGCCAGGCACTGAACTGTGGGTTTGTCGGAGAAGTTGGTGCGGGATTTCCCGTTTGCGACGTATACAGATTAATGGTCGTCGAGTCGAAACCAAAGTTGACGGGCCATGCCATGTGATCGTCGAACTGGATTCCGTCCAAGTCGTAACGGTTCACTGCTTCGAGTGTCATGTTAATGATAAACTGTCGAACTTCGGGGACGGCTACGTTCATATAGGCAAAACCGCCGTTTGTCCCATCGGCATACTGTCCGGATTGATTTTGAAGCAACCAACCTCGGCTTTTCATGTAGTTTGAAAGAGGGTTGTTGGGATTACCCCCGGCACCAATGAACTGACTCATGACGCCGTATTCGAACCACCCGTAGTACGCCATCTGATTGCGATGGGCATGAATAAGCGTTTCCTGTAACAAGTCGCGCGAGGTACCTATAGTAGGATTACGATCTGTAGTGCCAATGATGGACTTGAGAGTGTGCGAAGGAAAGTTCGTGTAGCCGTTCTTCCAAGTTTCCACATAGACCGTGTTGAGACCGACTGCACGGAGATCTTGCATGGTGGTGGGAGTTTGAACTCCGGACCGGATGTGATCTATGCCCGTGGTGGTTAGCCATGTACCGCGCACCTCGGGTGTTGCCGCGTACGCTTGAGGGATTGTCAATCCACAAAGTAAGTAGAGCAGTATGAAGGAGCAGTAAACTTTCACAATTTGAACTTTCTACAAAAACTCGATTATTTTGCGGACACCTCGCCTCTCGTTATGCGGCAAGTAATCTCGCTGAATGCTATTGCTCGGGAATCGTCCAATCGATGGGCGTGAACTCTTTGACTCTTCGTTGCACTTCCTGGATCTGCTGTAGCGCCTGCTTGGAATTCTTCCCTGTCTCGGCCATATAAGCTGCTGCAACACCTGCCGCGGTACCTGTGGACCACTCAATGGGATGAAGCCGAGTAGCTGAATTGGTCAGGAAACTCTGCGCCATGGTCTTGCCGGCCGTCAACAGGTTGGAAAATCGATAGTGAGTCAACGCACGAAAGGGTAAATAAAAGGGGAGTGTTTCGTGGGCAGAATGTGTGAGCTTCGGGTAGGAGCAAGACACCAGGGGATGAATGTCTGCTGCATAAGCCCCCAAGGCGATGCGGTCGGGAAACTTCGTGCCGGTGACTTGGCTGGCGGGGCCTGAAATGTCTCCAAACTTGAGCACAAATCCATCCAATCCGATTGAGCGCCGGGTATCACGAATGTAAGGGAGTTTAGCCAAGCCGTGCCCCGTTCCCAGCTCAGCTCCATTGAGGGTAATCTGATCTGGCTTCACAGGTTCTGGCACGTGCTGCCGGAACCATTCATGCCAACCGAACGCACGATCTTCTGCTGCCGCGAGCACCTTGAGGTCGATGCCACCTTGCCAATCGGCGATTTCCGCGATCGTTTCGTCACGAGACTTGAATAAAAAGCCAAAAGGATAGTCGTTGCCCCCATCGCCGCGTCGGCCCGAGTACCCCCAGTTCTGCAAACAGAGGTCTCCAGATGCCGGCTTGCCTTTTCCTTTGATGCGGCGGTAAGTCCAGATCAATTCCCATGCATTTTCTTTGCCAGCGTAATCGGCAAATCCAAAGGTAGACAAATCTCGGTCGCAATCGGGTTGCTCTTGTACTTCGGCATGGAGTTCCTGTACGAAGCAGAAGACAGTCGCCTGGCCACAGATTTCATTTCCTTCCTCATCCCCCTCAAGATTGTCCGCCCCTTGCAAATAATCGGCACCAGACAATGCCAGCAACTCGCCCCATTCGGTAGCATCAATAAACACCGGGGTACGTCCAGCGGATGAACCAAACTTTAAAACCTCTTTGGTGAAGCGAGGAGAAGACTTCGGCGAATACCAGTCAGGAAGATCTTCAGAGGGGAGCCGATCGTATCCACGAGCCTCTAGCTTGTCGGCCGGGAATCTGCGAATGGCAGTTAGAGAGATGATGCGCCCACTATCGTTGTCCACTTCGAGATCTTTGACGACTGTTTCAAGAAACACGCTGAGGCGGTTTCCAACCTCGAGTTGCATAGGCTTGAGTTGTTGTTCGAGGTATTTGCGTGGACGAAAACAGTACCGGCTTACCCAGCAATCACCACAGTCGTCGATCGCTTCGAGCGATTGGCGGAAACTTGGGGGCATATTTTTGGGGTCTCGCGCAGCTTGGGCTACGTTGAGGAGAACTTCTTTGGTCTCAGGATCGCGAATACTGTGCCATGCCTCGTCCACCGCAGGCACCCCACTGGAAGTAAGCTGCCCACCAATCCAGTCCGTTGGTTCCAACAGAGCGGTCTTGGCACCACTTTTGGCCGAGGAGAACGCCGCAGCGAATGCGGCAGTTGATCCCCCCGCAATCACCACGTCGAAATCATCCATTTCGATGACTTCGGTTTCGATGGCATCTGCAGTGGCCATCGAACCCAGGTGTAAAATTGCCAGTAGACATAAGAACAGCCGGGCAGGCGATCGTTTTCTATGGCAAAACGGAGAAACAACTCGAATATGATTTGCTAAGTGGTGCATTATTTACTATTCAACGTATTGCGGCCCATCAAGTTGGGGTAGCAAGTTGAGAATCCTCCATTCGCTTAATATGCCAACGAAAAAGCGGCAGAAACATAGCAGCTCCGACTAGGGAAACGGTTCCAAGCATAAGAGAGTTACCGTATTGACCGACTACTAACTGCGAAAGTCCCAGCACAGCCGCGGCTATCCAGGCCGCTCCAAGTAATCCCACGAGTGATCCTGCCAAGAGTAAACGCGGCACAGGAGTATCCAAGCCCTCTTCAGTGCGAACCGAATCTCGAATAGGTCCCCAGATTCCTAAAGGGCGTGCGCGGCGATAAAAGTTACAAAGTGTCTCGTGGCTCTCAGGTGCAGTCACCAGCGCAACCACAAACCAGACAATCGTCGTCAAGCAGATGGAGATGATTGCTTGCAGCATCGCCATAGTGTCGGCATTGGCAGGACTGACGGCAATTTGGGTTGCCCACCATTCCCATTGAGGCAACCACCAGCCCAGTCCGAAATACACCAGCGGTCCACAAACCATTGCGGCCACCCACGAGAGGAAGTTCACCCGCCACCACCACCATTGCGCCCAGAAAAATGCCGCGCTTGAAGCAAACATGCCCGCGATGATCGTGGCAATTCTGAACAAGGAGTCAGCCGCCAGCATCACGCCAACACCACAAGCCAGGATTCCTAACATCGCCATTCGACCGATCCATACACAAATTTTTGAATCAGGATTGAGCCATTTGGAATGTGGAAAAAGTTGGCGAAGTACGTCGTTGACAAATGTCTGAGCACCGTAATTCATGTGACTGTCGATTGTGGACATGACGCTTGCCAGCAAGGCTGCCAATGCAATACCCAGAACTCCTGCAGGAAGATGTTCATTAAGAAGCATCCCGTAGGTTTCCTCACGAACACTGGGAGACGCATGGTAGAGTTCCGGTCGACTTGCCAGCAGACCCAACACTGGCAACGTGAGTAACAGCAGCATCAGGAACAAGCTCCCCGCTGCCCAAATAGGGACTTTGGCTGCTTCGCGGGGAGAACGTGCCGAAAACAGTCGTTGCCCATCGAGATCAACGCTCCCTCCTCGTCCTATCGTTGCCACAATGAACCAGGCAAGGACCACTAGGGGCCCTAAAGCCTCATGGCCAGGCACTGGAAAAACTGACAGAATCTCCTGATGCTCGGTGGGATGGGCTGCGATCAATTCTTCAGTAAGCCCCGTTGTACCACCGTGATCAACCAATACGGTGGCCAGCAGAATGATGCTTGCCAACACGATCACCAAAGATTGGAGAACGTCTGTAAAAACAACGCCTGCAAAGCCAGAGATCCACACATAGGCAACCAACAGGGGCAGAACAATAGTCAACGTGGTTACCTTGCTATCAATATCAAAGACAGGAGCGAGAATCTTATGGGTTCCCAACAGGCCGGCTCCCAACCAGGGAACCATATTGATGGCAATTGCAAACAATGCTGAATAGATTCGTACAAACTTAGCGCCGTGACCACCGAAGCGAACGGAATAAAATTCAGGTCCTGTCCGGATTCCCATCGAGCGCCAGCGAACGGCGAACAGCAGTGCCATCAATAACCAAGCAAAGGTAAATCGCGATAAATAATACCAGGCGATCGGCAACCCAATCACTGCTGTTAGTCCACAGTACAGTGGTGCCACATCAGCATTCATGGCAGTCACGGCGTAGGAGATGCCGTTGACCCATCCCGGCATTCTTCGCCCGGCCAGATAATAGCCCTCTTCACCTTCACCTGTTCGCAGAATTCGACTAGCGAACGCGCCAATTCCAAAGCTGACCAGCAAATAAATACCGATCACTACCGTATCAATCGTGTGCGCTGTTGCTAAAAGCATAAACTTGGGATTGCAGAACTTTCATGGCCGACGCTTACACGGAGTATTGCCGGCATGTTTTCTGGTGAGGGATAGAAGAAAATATTACTTGGCTATACCGAAAAGACTACTGGTTGTTGGCTGGAAGCGTAAATCCCATCGACGATGGCTTGAACGGCACTCGCCTGCTTGATGTCTGCACCCTGTACAACGCGGGATTCTACACTTCGTTGAAAGTCTATGTATTGTTCCAGGAAGAAATCGACGTCTTCAGCGGCGAGCTTTTCGTCCACAAGTTTGCCGACGTGTTCTGAAGTGAACTGCACCTCGCTCCCAAAAAGTTCAAAAGCCATACCACCCTGATCGCCGAAGAACCCCATGACGGAATCAGGGAAGAATTTGCTGGGATAGTTCCCCGCCCAGGCGACGTGCAATTCGAGAGTCGCGCCATTGGTGAAGCGGATCAACGCCTGGGCGGCATCTTCCACATCACAGGTGCCGCCAAGATCGGGAGGTCCTGCCCACATGTTCTCGTAATAGTAAGTTTCCATCCGACGGCCAAAGTTCGAGAAGGTTTGACCTACAATTGACTCGACTTTGGGAAAACCCATGATGTAGCAGGCCAGGTCCAGCAGGTGAACTCCAACGTCGATCAGTGCACCTCCACCTGAGAATTCTTTGGTGGTAAACCATTTTCCTAATCCTGGAACGTTTCGGCGGAAGAATAGATTGGCTTTGGCCGAGTAAATGTCTCCAAGCTTGCCTCTTGCCGATAACTGCCTGGCCAGTTTTCCTACCCCGGTGTAGCGATGGACGAATCCAACCTGCAGAACTCGGCCCGTTTCCTCAGCCACTTGAGCAATTTGTTGACATTCCTCGTGCGAGAGGGCCATGGGTTTTTCGAGCAAAACATCCTTACCTGCTTTCATGGCCTCAATTGCGAGTGTGCGATGCAAATAGTTGGGGACTCCGATGACCACAGCAGAGACGCTGTCATCATTCCAGATTTGGCTTACCTGTTTGCTATGAGTCGCTTGATACTCCAGAGCAAGGGCTCGGCCAACGGACTCGTTCGAATCGATCACCCAAGCAATTTCCGTTCCGGCCTGCCTGGCAGCAGCGGCATGTTTTTGACCGATTGTCCCTGCACCAATGATTCCTATTCGCATCGCTAGTTCACCTTATGAAGTTCAGATTGTTTCCAATGGGGTGCTGGAATCGTTTGTCTTTCTCCACCTGGAATGACAAGATCGACAAACTTCGACGCGGCATCCGGCGTCATGGCTAGATCTAGAATCCGACGGATTATCAAGGTCTCCTTGCGATCGATCTGAGCCGCATTGGCATCAAAAAAGTCAAGGATTGCTGAAGCGGCGTCCACGAACAGAGAGGCGGCATCCACTTCCACCAACTCAGATTCATCTTTAGTGGATAGCAATGCACGGAACGGGATGTCTGCATGAGAATTGAAGTCAATGATCGCTGTTCGATTGCTACTGAACTGCAATAGGAACTGTGGATGCTGCAAATCGCCAAGACGCATCAAACTCAACACATCGGCTCCCAGGCAACTGATTGCCAGTTCCACGGGGTGGATGCCGTATTCGGCAAACGAACTCCCTCCCGCAGTGATAAACATGCTTACTAGAGGACTAGTGAGCCGTTGGACTCGCCTCTGAATGTTTGTGTTTCTCAATGCAGAAGTCGTCTGTACGGGAACTCCAAACTGGTCGGCAATATGAAAGATTTTCTCTGCCGTTTCCAAGTCGGGGGCAAACGTTTTGTCAACGAATGTCGGTTTTCCGAACGGAAACACTTGTTGGCAGAGTTTCAAGTGTGTCTCTGGATTCGATGGTGCCAAGATCACGAAGTAATCGACCTCGCTTACAAGTTCCTCAACAGATGCGAGGTAAACCAAATTGGTGGATGCAGCCCAGACTTTGCTTGGCTCAGCCTCGATTGCCGTCGCTCCAGCAACCTCATAGCCTCGCGCGGCCAGTGGACCGCGTATCGCTTCCAGGTAAACCCGGGAGTGAAAGTTGTCCAGGTTGTAGTCGACGAAACCAATGCGCTTTTGTGGCATATTGATTATTTCTCAGCTATTGTTGAGTAGGCAAAGTCATCCAGCCGCTGCAGTCCGCACTTCGGCAGCCCGTTGTTTCGGGGGTAGTAATGGGTAGACTTTTGGTGTGTCGAACGGCTAGCCAGGCGAAACACTCGGCAGCCATGGTCAGTGGATTGAGACCCCGCTGACTCACATTCTTAACGGTCGCAAAGTGCTTGGTGAGAAGCTGGTTGATCACCGGGTGTTGGCTTCCTGGCCCGGTGACCCACAATAGATCAGGCAAGTCCGGCAGTTGTTTAACTGCCCTCATAAAGGCTTCCACAGTAATCGCACAAAGCGTAGCCGCTCCATCCTCGACAGTCATCCCTGCAAGATCGATATGATCAAATTCATATTTGTCAGCCGATTTGGGTAAGCTCCGAGAGAAAAACTTGGATTTCAGTGCTTGGCGTACCACACTCCCCACAACCTTTCCCTCGCTCGCTACTCGACCCTCCGAGTCGTTAGGCAATTCGGCCATCTCTTGAACCCACTCGTTCAGCAAACCCACACCCGGGCCAGTGTCGCCAGCAATTATTTCGTTTTCTTTACTGAGCCAGGTAACACTGGCGACTGAATCGAGATTGAGCATCAAAGCGGGGCGCGGCTCTTGAGCCATTAGCGCCCAATGAAACATGGCCACCAGGGGACCTCCCTGACCACCAATCGCCATATCATGACGCTGGAAGTCGCTTACTACTGGCAGCCCAGTCCCTTCGGCAAGTTGCCATGCATTGCCGATTTGCATGGTCAATCCGTTGCTTGGCATATGGCGGAGAATGTGCCCCTGAAAACCTAAAAGCTTAGCCCGGGCCACTTCTTCAGGGTATGTGGCCTTTAACAATTCGAAGGCTTTGATGTGGTGATTTGTCAGGACCTGTTCGAGTCGGAGGAAATCCGTCGTGGGCAGGTCGCTTTGCGTTGCCTCGAGTATCTGCCAGCGGACTTCGCTATCGTAGGGTAAAGACAAGCCTCCAAGAGGAATGATTTCGTCCCGACCGTCGGTATCTATGAGGGCGGCTTCCACTCCGTCGCCCGAAGTCGAGCTCGTTAACCCTACAGAACAAATAAGCTTTGAACGAGGCACTTTGTACTCAAAACGGGAAGTTTCAGTAGTTCCAAATACCGTGGGCGTCAGTCGGGTAATTCACCAGCCGTAGGCAGTAGCCTCGGTTTTTCTCCGACGCCATCCCATCGACCGGATACCCGTCGGTTCACGTCTAATTGGAACTACTAAATATCTAATGGGATTCTAGCTACTTCAGTCTATCAATTGACAGAAAACAGATTCTGACAACCAGCGCAGAAATTTCAGTAATTTGCGCATTGCAAATTGCACCGATTCCGTGGTGGAATACATACTAAAATTCGCGAAGAATAGTCCCCTGAGAGGCGTACGGCGGCCAGTCTGTTTAAGTGGAAAGTATAAGCCTCGGTGCCTGTTTATTAAGGGACTTGAGTTGGGAAGATAGTTCCAAGAGACCATCCTTTCTGATCGATATGTATTTGCTCTGACTCGACTGTTCAGATTTAGAATTCAATACAACTCGGCTGCTTACCAATACACATGCCCAAGAAAAGAAGACGCAAGATCCTGGAAGTCGCCGTCCTTGTCGAAACGGACCGTAGTTGGGGACGAGCTGTAGTCCAGGGGATCGCCGACTATTGCAATAAATTTGGCCCTTGGAATCTTCTAACCGATCCACGTGACTATGACCGTCGTTGGTCCCTTCCTGACCGCTGGAAGGGAAACGGCATCATCGCTCGGATTAGCACACCGCCACAATTGAAGGTGATCTCAGAAATAGGTCTCCCGACAGTCAATGTTGATGATGTGTTCCCGGAAGTTCCGAGAATGGGTCATGTCTGCACGAATGAAGCGGAACGAGCCAAGATGGCAGTCAGCCATTTCCAGGAACGAGGTCTAAAGCATTTTGCCTACTATGCACCTCCAAGCAATGATTATTCCCGGGAGTGCGAAAAAGCCTTTGAGGCAAGGCTTAGCGAACTTAACTTTCCCTGCCACGTCTACAGGCCAGGCTATCGCGTAACTCGACGAATCAAGCGAGACGAACAACACAAGCGAATTCACCGTTGGCTAAATAATCTCCCGCGTCCGGTTGCCATTTTTGCAGTGGACGCGCGGCGTGGTCTGGAGCTTACGGAGGTGTGTAATCTGGAAGGGATTTCTGTTCCTGATGAAGTGGCTATCTTAGCCGCAGATACAGATGATCTTATCTGCTCGCTTAGCAACCCTCCGTTGTCGAGCATTTCAGTTGCCAGTCAGAGGATAGGCTACGAGGCAGCTGCCATACTCCATTCGATGATGCAAGGTGAACGAGCACCTGTCACACCAGTCCTAATTTCACCCACTTGCGTAGTTGCCAAGCAATCGACAAACGTCTTGGCGATTGACGACGCGATGATCACCAAGGCGATGCGGTTCATCCAAACACATGCATTTCAAGGAATTGACGTGGCCGACGTCTTGCGAGAGGTGCCCGTTTCAAGGCGATTCTTGGAAATGCACTTCAAAAGGTATTTCGGTCGCCTGCCGGCGGAAGAGATTCGCCGCATCAGGCTGGATAAAGGCAAGGAATTGCTCCTGCAATCAGATCTTTCGGTCGAAGCGATCGCGGAAGCCTGTGGATACGCAGGGACAACCCAATTTGGCGTCGCATTTCGCAAGCGTTTCGGTAAGATGCCGCTTGCTTATCGTAAGAGTCATCGGATCCAGTAAAGCAAGTTCATACCCGCTTGCGACCCGCTGTCTTGCTTAGCCGGTTTCTCCATTGCAATTGAGGATTTGTGCATCCAAATTACAATAAGGACTTCGATGAAAATGCCACAATCATGACCAAATCAGTTCCTCACGTGGCATCAATCGACCGTCCAATTCTCGTTCCACTTGAGCCCACTGGTGGCGTGAAAGATGCGTGTAACAAGCATTCCAATTCAGTGATTTGACTACAGAAAAAACGTGCAAAAACGATAGATAAAGGGGTAGTTTTGCTTGCGCTTTCGATGGATTATTTTGCGCGTTAAATGTTTGCGACTTAGGAAAATCGCCTCTAATATGAGGAGAGTGGACATTTCGTATAACTTGTCTAAAGGTTCACAAAAGTTGGATGAATAAATCCGAGTCCAGTTCGCTTTGTTCGTGGCGGCTGGCAATCACCTTGGTCCCATTTCGTGGGGAGGAAGTCTAATGCAATTGAGAAAACTTCTAATGATGGTCTTCTGTGCTGTGATCGTGATCAGTACGGTCAATCAGGCATACGCTCTGACATTGTCGCCATTGACCAGCTTCGGTGGTGGTGATGGTTGGCTCTCGCCAAGTGAAGCCGCTTATTTGAGTGGCGCTAATGTTCAGCGTGGCATGACTTATAATGCTGCCAATAATCGCATCTATCTCGCTGACCGAAATGGTGGAAACTTTGTCCGTGTTCTGGACGGTGATACGGGTGCCCTGATTACCAGTCTCGACATGACCGGTGTCGGTGGTGGTACTTTTGCGATTAACATGATTGATGTTGCCGCTGATGGAGCCATATATGTCGGTAACCTGTCGATTGCATCTGCAACGACAACCAATTTCAAGATTTATCGTTGGGCCAATGAAGGCGCTGTGCCAACACTTGCTTTTGATGGACTCACGGGGATTCCACGCACCGGTGACTCCTTGGCCGTCCGCGGTTCAGGGACGGGCACACAGATCATCGCCAGCGGTTCTGGCAGCACTGGCTTCAAACTGTTTACCACAGCTAATGGAACAAACTTCACGGACGCGGGAACTTTTGGAACTACGGCTCCAGCGGGGGCTTATCGCTTGGGGATCGACTTTATCGACTCCACTAGAGCGGTTGGCAAACAAACCGGGGCTACCATTTACGATGCAAATTTCTCCGGTGGAGCTGCCAATGCAAATCCCACCAACGTGGCGGGAGAAGCACCACTTGCTTTTGACGAGCTAAACAAACTCTTGGCCACTGTGGACATCAATACCAATGATGTACGTCTTTATGATGGGAGCGACCTCAGCCTATTGACTACCACCGGTTTTATGGACTTGGCCAATAACACCACTGCTTTCGTTCCAAATGGAAACGGTGTTGGCGATTTGAAGTTTGGCCCAGGACCCTCTGGTGCCCTACGGCTTTATGCTCTGAATACCAACAATGGCATTCAGGCTTTCGAGGTTATACCTGAGCCCGCAACGTTTGCTTTGATGGGTCTTGGCTTTGTGGGACTGCTATGTGGTCGCCGACGAGTTTAGACAACCATAAATAGGAAATAGAATGATTTGCGGTTTGCTGCTCTCTTGCCCGAGTGCAGTGATCCGAGATGATTTCGGTCGCCGACGGCTAACCCTACACCGTTGGGAGTCCGTCGGCGACAGATTTTTTTACAATGTTAATGTGATTGACTTTCTTTTTGTGCCCCTGGGATTTTACGGGAGATGAGGAAGATGCGCTTCAAGCAACTCAATTTATGGAGCCTGAGTCTTTCGGCTCTGGTCGGGCTGTGTGCTTCATCGGCTACAGCTGCAACACTGAATCCACTTGCCACATTTGGAGGAGGGGATGGATGGCGAGCTCCTGCCGAACTTCTTGCCGGTGATGTGGCAAGTGCTGACACCAACACGGACGGGTTTTATGACTTTCTTTGGGACATAGCTGACGGCATCGGAACTCCCAACCTGGAGCGTGGCATAGCGTACAACCCCACTACCAACAACCTCCTTCTCTTAAGCCGCTTTGGTAATCCCGATACAGTAAAAGGGCTCCGCGTTTTGGATGGTACCACTGGCGTTGATAAGGGATTTGTCGATTTCAACAACACCAATGTCACCGGAGGTACGTTTACTCGCAATATGATCGGCGTGGCCGATGATGGCGCCATCTACATGGCCAATCTAACTACTAATGCGACGACTTCACCCTTTAAGATCTATCGATGGGACAATGAAGCAGCTGCTTCGCCGACATTGGCGTACAGTGGTGCCCCTCTGGCTGGCGCCCGACTGGGGGATACGTTCGACGTGATCGGCAGTGGAACCAATACGCGTCTGGTGGCCGGTTATGGCAACAGTCCTGTAGTTGCGGGTAACAATAGTTTCGCCATCTTTGACACCACTGATGGACTCAACTTCACCGCCACGCATGTGAGCGTGGCGAGTGACCCACCGGCAGCAGGTGACTTCCGCCTAGGGATTACTTTCCAAGACGAAGATACGGTGATCGGAAAACAAGGTGAGTTCGGTCGGATCGTCGACGTTTCGGGGAGTACAGGAACATTGGTTGACAGTTTTGACTCGGACGGAAGCACCCTGCGTCCTATGGATTTTGCGATCATCGATGGTCGACCCATTTTGGCAATCATGGAGGCTAGCGCAGCACAGGATCCAATCGCCAGAGCTCGCCTGTTTATCTACGACATGTCCGACCTCTCGCTGCCTCTTGCAGACCGTAAGATTGGCGAGGCAAGTCTTTTACCCACGGGTACAATTCAGAAACCCAATGTCAACGGCACGGGCCAAGTGAAATTTGGTCCCATTAACGGCCGCACGGCTATCATCTATGGTTTGAGCACAAACAACGGTATCCAGGCCTTTGAGTTAACCATTGATCCTGTGGTAACAGACAATGCCGATTTCGATGGAGATGGCGACGTGGATGGCAAGGACTTTATTGCCTGGCAACGAGGATTTGGCATCAGTGATGGCTCAGCACAGCTTTCCGACGGCGACGCCACTGGAGATGGCAATGTAAACGATGCTGATCTCGTAGTTTGGCAGACGCAGTACGGTGCCCCTTTGAATGCAGCAGTCGTGGCTGTCCCTGAACCCGCCACTGCGTGGTTGGCTGCTTGCGGAGTGATATGCATCTGGACGAGTCGGCGGAATCGTCGATAATACGAACCGATCTCGGTGACGCTGCCGGTAAGGGGTAGCTCGGCAGCGTCCTACTTTTGTTACAGTTCAGCATGAACGAGATTTCAGCTGGCTACATCTCAGCGGTGGCATCCAGCCACCAATTAAAACCTATGGCGGCTGGATGCCACCGCTACTTTATTAATCCTAGGAGATGCCGGATCATGGTTAGAATCTCTCAGCGTGATTCTCGTAGCGGCTTTACGTTGGTCGAACTCTTAGTGGTGATCGCCATCATAGGTGTACTTGTGGCCCTGTTACTCCCTGCCGTACAAGCTGCTCGCGAAGCCGCTCGTCGAGCTCAGTGCAGTAACAATTTGCATCAGATTGGGCTGGGGGCTCAAAACTACGCCTCGACCAATGGTGCCCTACCTATGGGATATGGAAGGACTCCTGAACACATCCAAGCCACACCTCCTGTTAATTTTGTTAAACACGGTTTCTTCGTCGACATCCTTCCCTACATGGAGCAAGCAAATATCTACGACCGAATGGACTTCAACTATGTGAAAACCAATGCGTCTCCTTACGCTGATCCAACCAGAGATGTTGTGGTCGAGTCTTATGTATGTCCCTCTTGGCCTGACCCCAAGGTGACGGGGCAAGTGGCTCCAGGTTTTGAATATCAACAAGGTGCCGTCAACACATATACCGGCATAGCCGGAGCGGTAAGAAATCGTGGTGAGCTCTTAATCAACTCTCAATTTGGAGCCTTACCAGACAATGGCGCGCTGACTGTGGAAGAGATCGGCATCGCTGCTGGTCGTGGTACGGTGAAGCATTTAATTGGGGTGGAACGAAAGCTCTCCCAAATCACTGATGGGCAAAGCAATACACTTATGGTCGGAGAATTCGTTCATCGAGATTGCTGCTTGGGGCAATTGATTGAGGCACCGCCGGGAAATCTACGCCCCTGGTATCTTTCTGGGTTCCAGGATGGTCCATATGCCATGAAAGTTGCAGAAACCCCTCCTAATGCGTGTGTTGTACGGAATTCTGGGTCCTGTGTAACCGGCAATGCTATCCCATTCAATTATCTTCCCCTGGGAAGCTTTCATCCTGGCGTGACACAGTTTGTTTACGTTGATGGCAGCGTTCATGTAATCTCCGATGATATCGAAATTGAAGTCTATAAGGACGTGGCAACCGCCAATGGAGAGGAACCAGTCAATGCGACCTTGTAAGTTGCGGGCGAATTTCCCGTCTGGGGTTGTCGTGTTGTACATCGCGGCTTTTACAATTTTAGGCTGCAATCGCGGGCCACAAGTAGTTCCTGTGGAAGGTGTTGTCTACTACAACGATGAGCCTCTTCCTTTTGGTAGCGTCATGTTTCAACCCATAATGGGGCAGCCCGCGGGTGCACGGCTTGCTGAAGATGGTTCCTTCAAACTGAGCACTTTCTCAGAATACGATGGAGCTATTGTGGGGGAGCATAAAGTAAAAGTCACCTGTTATGCTTCTCAAAATCCTGCTCTGGTCAGTCGCAACACTGGAGGAGAACAAACGCTGGGTCCCTCGCTCATTCCTGAGAACTACACCTATTCTGATCAGAGTGGACTTACTGCCATTGTCAAGCCGGAAGGAAATGAGCCACTTGAATTTCGCTTGACTGGTCCTCCTTTGAAATTATCCAAATGAGTTACCTGAGCCGAGTCATCGAGAGACTATATTTAAACTGGTCTATTCGGCGGCAATCCTCTCAACGTAGGTCTGTAAAACGTGCACTCGTGTACCTCTTCGTGGCTATTTGGCTGCTCATGCCGCAATTGGCGAATGCAGAGACAGATGCACGCCCCGTGCGCGGTGTATGGGTTGCCAACGTGGGCACTCCCACACTTGCCTCCGTTCAAGGAATTCACGATTTCGTGAATTTGGCCGATCGGTGTGGCATCAACACTCTGTATGTCGTGGTCTGGAACCGCGGAATGACCACCTATCCCAGTGAAATCATGCTGAGAGAAACTGGTAAGGCAGTCGATCCCAGGTATCACGACTTTGACATGCTCAAAGAAATGGTCGACGCCGCTCACGCCAAGGGTATCCGGGTCATCGCCTGGTTTGAATTCGGATTCTCCTGCTCCTATCAAGAGCCCGATGGTGGCTGGTTAATCCGCAAGTATCCTGATTGGGCGGCCCTCGATGTTGAGGGAAAGCTGGTCAGCAAGGATGGCTTCCAATGGATGAATGGCATGCGGCCTGAAGTACAAGATTTTGTCCTCTCTCTGCTCAAGGAGATCCTGACCAACTACGACGTCGACGGCGTTCAAGGTGATGATCGACTGCCGGCCTGTCCCAGCACGGGGGGATATGACCCCTGGACAGTCGAATTGTACAAACAGCAGCACGATGGAAAAGAACCACCTGAGAACCATCGCGACCCCGCCTGGATCGATTGGCGGGCCAATGTGCTGAACCAATTCATGGGGCGAATGTATCGAGAGCTTAAAGAGACGCGTCCTGATGCGGTCGTTTCCGCAGCGCCCAGTATCTATTCCTGGTGCAAACAGGAGTATCTACAGGATTGGCCGATCTGGATTGAAAACGGATGGGTCGACGAAGTATGCCCTCAGGTGTACCGCGCAGAAGTCGCGGTCTATGAATCGGAATTACGAAAGATCGTCGATCAATTTGTTGCACCACAATACCATCACTTGCTCAGCCCGGGCATTCTGGTCCTCACCGCGGACGGAGATTACAACCCAATTGAGCGATTGCAGGGGATGGTCGACGCGAATCGCGCCGCAGGTCTCCAGGGCGAGGTTTTCTTCTACGACGCTGCCCTGCAAAAACACCGCTCTTTCTTCGAATCACTTTACAAATGATTGCTCATACAACGGTTTATAGCGAACCACACGCTCAATAATCGTCATCCTGCCATTGCATTTGGGCAGTGAAGTGGACAGCGTGATGCAGCCGTCATTCCCCGAAATGTTCTTCATAGTCCGCCAATGCGGCTTCAATCACCTTCTCAGCGTGTTCGCGGCCGTAGGCTTCGCTGATCTTTACGGGAGGATCGTCAGGGGTGAGCATTTTGTAGGTGCTGAAATAATGTCGAAGTCGATTGACCATGATTACCGGCAAGTCGGACACGTCCTGCACGTTTTCCCACATAGCATCGTTATCCAAAATGGCAATGATCTTGTCATCCGCTTCGTGGTTGTCAAGCATAGGTAACCCCCCGACCACTCGTGCCTTGAGGATCACTTCGCCCACGTTAATGGGTCGTTCGCTGATAACACAGATATCCAGAGGATCGCTGTCTCCTGACTTGGCACCTGGCATCATTTCTTTGACCCGTTCGCCGCAATACGTTTTGGGGATGAAACCGTAAAGAGTCGGCGCAAACGACGATGTACGATTCGGCCGATCCACTCGCAGATAGCCGGTCTTCTTATCGAGTTCGTACTTGACCCGATCGAAAGGTGTCAACTCGATATACGCATATACCAGTCGAGGTGGATCGGGACCCACTTCCAGGCCATGCCACGGGTGGGGACGCCACCTAAAGAACGGAGCAGGGAAGCTCATAAAGAATTCCAGTCTTTCGGTACTCGCTCAGCGGTGCACTTCACCGTCGTCAACGTAAGTTTCCAGGAATCGGGTCAAGCGTTGGAAATCGCTGTCCCGCTCGATATAGCGGACAACCGTGACCAGAGTTTCCGGATCAACCAACTCATCAAAGGGAACGTACTCCAACTGGAGCTGCCCGGATATAGAGACCATCACGCCATTAAGCCGTTTTTCAACGAGTGCCCGATAAGCACCAACTCCAAGTTGGCTGCCTAGCATCACGTCGAAGGCGTGGGGTCTGGCACAGCGAGCTTCGTAGCCAAGTTGCACAGCGTTGACTTTGCGTTTCTTACCGGTTTGCCGGGTATATTCCTTGGCAATCAGGTCGGAAAAAATGTCATGCAGGTTGATAGCCGAGATATTGATATGCCCATGGTCGTCGCGGCCCACCCCTTCGAGATATTCACTGGGGAGAAACTCGGCAAGTCCTTCTGCAATCACGATCACGCCATACTCTTTCCCCTCTCGTTCCCGAGCAGTCATGGTAGCGACAATACGGGGAATAACCGTATCCATGTTCATGACTGGGCGACTAGTGCTCTCACCCGTCGCAGGATCGACAATCTCCTCAGTCGCACGGTATTTGCCTACTACATCCTCGACACTCACTACCAGGCTCGCCTCCCCAGCAATCGCCACTCCATAAGCCAGCCAGCCGGCGCTGCGTCCCATCGATTCGCAGAGAAAGTATGTGCGATTGGCTTCGGCGTCGGCCAACAGATTGCGGACTTCAGCAGCCAGGAAATCTACGGCGGTGAAGTAGCCGAATGTGAAATCGATGCCGCGATAATCATTGTCAATTGTCTTTGGCAAGTGGACGATAGGGATTCGATGCGCGTCGAGCGGTAACCGCTCTTGAAACATTTTGAATTTGTTGGCGGTCTTAAGCGTGTCGTCGCCTCCAATGGAGATCAATACGTCGACTCCAATTGAACGGAGCGCCTCGTAAACCGTCTTCAAGGGAGCACTTTTTTCGGGATCTGCCAGGTGCGAGGGATGCGAAACCATCTTGCCAGGATTAGTGCGGGCCGTGCCGATCATGATTCCAGAAGAATTGCGAGTGCGGCCCAGCATTTTATGATTGACCATCACATAATCGCGACCTTCAACCAAGGGACTTGACGGGGAATAATTCACGAGACCTGAGTAGCCGTGCTTGATGCCGACGACTTCAATATCGTTGCGCAAGAAGGCAGTAGCGGCCGCAGAGATTACGGCATTCGCAGCAGGGGCGGGTCCACCGGCAAACAAGATCGCAGCCCGGCGAAAGTTGTGCATCATTCTCGGAGGACGCGAAAGAGTATTATCAGCCATATCTCAATCCAAATTTCACGAATTCAAAAAATCAACTTACCCGGGTGGCCGCCCGCTTCCGCCCGTTCTGAGGCCATCTATTGTAGCCTAATGACTGGGCATAGAAAATGGTCTCACTCCCGTTGGGCAACCACCTACAGCCTGGAAGTCGGCAACACGAAGAATCTAGCCAAACGTGAACTCCCGCTCGATGAAGGTCGTATCGATGCGACCTTCGGCAAAGGCACTGTGGCTAAGAATCTCTTGATGCAATGCCGCTGTGGTCTGAATGCCATCCACTCGCAATTCTGAGAGAGCTCGCTGCATTGTGCGGATTGCCTCGACCCGGCTGGGTTGATGCACGAGCAGCTTGCCTATCATCGAATCGTAGTAAGGAGGAACCACATAACCACTATGAACATGGGAATCGAAGCGTACGCCAAAACCACCGGGTACGATCAAGCGTTCGATCTTTCCGGGCGAGGGCCGGAAATTGTTACGGGGATCCTCGGCATTAATCCGGCACTCGATTGCAGCACCCGTCTGCTTGATATCGTCCTGACTCACTGAGAGTTTTTCACCCGAAGCGATCAGGATTTGCTGTTTGATCAAATCGATGCCTGTGACCAATTCGGTGACAGGATGCTCTACCTGTATTCGGGCATTCACTTCAATGAAATAATAATTGCCTTCCTTATCGACGATAAACTCAACGGTAGCCGCGTTTGTGTACTCAGCTTCCGCGATCAACCGGCATGCTGCGTTGCACATTTCGTTGCGAGTTTCTTGAGTGACGCTGGTGCTGGGACTTTCTTCAATCAATTTTTGATGGCGACGTTGGACCGAGCAGTCGCGTTCCCAAAGATGCACCACGTTGCCGTGATGGTCGGCAATGACTTGCACTTCCACGTGATGGGGCTGTTCGATGTATTTCTCGAGGTAGACGTCGCCATTACCAAAAGCGGCCTCAGCTTCAGATCTGGCTTGATTGAAGGCTGTCTTGAGGGCCAAATCATTAGCGGCAACGCGCATGCCACGTCCTCCACCCCCAGCTACCGCTTTGATGAGGACAGGAAAACCAACTTGATGGGCGAATCGCAACGCTTCATCCACGGTTTCGACGATTCCGTCACTTCCTGGTACGACCGGCACCTCGGCCTTGATTGCTAAACTGCGGGCAGCATTCTTGTCGCCAAGCTTGGCCATAGCCTCAGGCTTGGGGCCAATAAAATCAATATTACAACTGCGACAGATCTCATTGAAATGTGCATTTTCTGAGAGGAACCCGTAGCCAGGGTGGATCGCCTGCACATTCCCCACCTCAGCAGCACTTATGACATTGGCGATTCGAAGGTAACTTTCTGTTGCTCGAGGAGGACCCACGCAATAGGCCTCATCGGCCAAATCGAGATAGTGAGCACCTCGATCCCCCTCGCTGTAGATGGCAACCGTTTCGATTCCCAACTCCCGGCAGGCACGGATTACGCGTAACGCGATTTCCCCTCGGTTGGCTATCAGAATTCTTTGATACATGGCAGGAATTGAGAACAGGGGCGGGGGTCAAAGGACGAAAGGCCGGGAAGATTTATCCACGCTGGACTTTGAACAGCTTCTGGCCATATTCCACCGGATCACCATTCTCCACGAGCCGAGCTAATATCTTCCCCGTACATTCCGCGGGGATTTCATTGAATACTTTCATGGCTTCAATAATACAGACGATCGTGTCAGAGCCAACGGAGTCTCCCACGCTCACGAGTGGCGGAGATTCGGGGCTAGAGGCAAGATAAAACGTACCGACCATCGGACTGGTGACGAACGCAACATTGGCCTCTTCGGCGGCAGCGGCTGGCGGTGGACTGGCTGCAGAAGGAGCTGGCGCTGGAGCGGCAACCGGTGGCGCTGGCGCCGGCGCGGAAGCACCCCCCAAAGTCACAACTGGTTCCTGACCGCGACGCAGACGAATACGTTGATCCCCTTGACGCAAGTCGACTTCAGCCAGTTCGTGTTCGTTCATCAGTTCGACGAGCCGACGCACTTTGCGGACATCGAACACATCGCTTGAGCCGGTTCCTTCCTTATTCATATTGCGTCTCCCGCTGTCTTTTTTTTGGGTACGTTTCCCTGACCGATCAGCCATCGGCTTAATTCCTTGTGGTTGATCGGTAGCAATCTTGAAAGAATCAACCGACCATGCATTCTTCTAATTGTTTTGGCACCGAGGTCAGCACCTCGTGACCTTCGCGCGTTACGAGGATATCGTCCTCGATTCGCACCCCTCCCCAACCTTCCAGGTAGATACCTGGTTCAACGGTAACAATCATGCCAGCCGCCAATTCCCTCGATTGACCTTGGGCCAATCGTGGAGCCTCATGAATCTCCAGCCCCGTCCCATGTCCAAGTCCATGGCCAAATTGCTTGCCATACCCCGCCTTCTCGATAATCGAGCGAGCGACCTTGTCAACCGCCTCACAGGTGATCCCCGGTCGGATTGCGGCGATGGCAGCCATCTGGGCCTTCAACACCACTTCGTAGATTTTGCGCAATTTAGGCAAGAGTTTACCGGTCACCAACACACGGGTCAAGTCACTCATATACAGGCCCTCATTTACCCCCCAGTCGATCAGGGTAAAATCGGCTGCGCTCAAGCTCTGACTTGTCGGGCTGGCATGCGGCAAAGCCGATCGAAAGCCCACCGCCACGATCGCCGGAAAACTCAAGCACTTTCCTCCAAATCTACGTGCCTGGTATTCCAATTCGTTGGCGATCTCCAATTCGGTCATCTCCGGCCGCAGGGATGCTCTGACCACTTCGAAAGCGCGACGCGCCTGGTCGCAGGCGGTGCGAGTGCGCTCGATTTCAGTGCGGTCTTTGATCAGCCGCAGTTCTTCCACCCAACCTGTGCAAGGCACCAATTCGCAACCGGGCACTTCCTTTTCCAATCCGGAGTGCAAGGCAAGTGTCATGGAATTAGCCTCCACCGAGAGTCGCTTGAGCTTGCCCTTGGTGAGGATCTTAGCAACCCAAGGAAGCATCTGGACACCGGGCCCGCGAATTTCCTTTTCCACATCGGGGGACTCTTCACAGAGCTGAGTCGTGTAGCGCTGGTCACTAATGATGATGGACTTCTTGGGTGTGATTAACAGATAGCTGTCGTCACCCGTGAAACCCGTCAGATAAGTAACATTCGTAAAGTTGGTGACCAACAGAGCGTCTGTCCCCTCCTTGCGGAGCTGGCTCGTGATCTTCGTGCGTCGTTGGGCGAAGTTAGACATGAGTTTAATTCTCATAAGAATAGTGTTTTATATTTGGGGACCAGTAATATCAGTTCTTCAGCGGATATTGGCAAGAGTGATCGCGTTCAGCACGTAGGCACAGCGAGACGAAACTGCTAGAATGTAGTTTCCGCCGCACACTCCAGAATTAAGGCATCATCTCTATGTTTCGCGTCACCCGAGAAATTGACTTCTGCTATGGCCATCGTTTGTTGAATTACGATGGCAAATGCCGTTATCTGCATGGCCACAACGGTCGTGCTGTGATCAGCATCGAAGGAACGGACCTCGACTCACGCGGGATGGTGCTCGATTTTAGCGACATCAAGAAGACCGTAAGCACGTGGATCGACGAGAACCTGGACCACCGTATGATCCTCTGTCGCCGCGACCCTGTGGTCCCTATGCTCGAAGAAATGGGCGAGCCGCTTTACTTGCTCGATGAAAACCCCACAGCTGAGAATATCGCCAAATTGATTTTCGATCAAACGAGGGCACATGACGTGCCCATCGTCGAAGTGCGGCTGTGGGAAACGCCACGCTGTTTTGCGACCTATGCGCCGTGAGCGAGCCGGGTCGTCCTCGACCCCGCAAACACCCGGGGGCGATGACGACCCGGCTCTCTCACGTTCCCCGTACCGGCCCAAACCATTCGATCTGTTTACGTGGGCAGAACGTCCAACCGCGCTGGATGCAGATCGGCTCCAGCCACTCGGAACGAGCGGCAAGCTGCTCTTGCGTTACGCCTTGAGGCATCAATAGCACGCGGTCAGTGCAAATCCCAGGAAAGTGGTCCAGGAACTGCTCCACTTCGGCGATTTCTGTCCTCTGATCGATCACGAATTTTAGTTGATAATCGCACAGCTCGATCAGTTGCGAAATTACGTCGAACTGAAATCGCTGTCGCTCATGTCGACGGTGCCAATGGGGGAATTGGCTTGGATCTGGTCCACTGGAGCTGAGCTTGGGGCTGATCGACATCAGGTCGCACTCGACCGGCAAATAGAGCGTCCCGGCCGTCTCGATAGTAATGTGCCGACCGCGCAATCGCAGCGCCTCCGCCAAGGGAATGAGTTCAGCAAACAGCATCGGTTCGCCACCGGTGAGAACCACGTGGCTGCAATCCCACTCTTCGACTTCCGCCACGATCTCATCGACAGCATAGTCAATCCCTTCGGGCCGCCAGGAAGTAAACGGCGTATCGCAGTACCAACAGCGGAGGTTGCAACCACTAGCGCGCACAAACACACTCGGCGTGCCCGTCAGCAATCCTTCACCCTGTACCGATTTATAGATTTCTGCGATTTTCATCAGGATCTCAACGCGAGTTCAATTCTGATATTCTATCAAATCCACCAACCCTGCGTCAGCAAATCCTTGTTTGCGAAGCTGGCAGGCATCGCATTTGCCACAGGAAATACCTTCTTCGTTGGGGGCATAGCACGTATGCGTCAAACTGTAATCGACTCTAAGAGCGGTTCCTCGCTGAATGATCTCCGCCTTGGTGAGTTGAATCAAGGGAGCATGGATGCGGAAGCTTGTCGTCCCTTCAACGCCTGCTTTGGTGGCCAGGTTGGCCAACTGTTCAAAGGCGGCGATGTACTCCGGTCGGCAGTCGGGGTAGCCGCTGTAGTCGATCGCATTAACTCCGACAAAGATATCGGCAGCCCCTGACACTTCCGCATAGCCCAGGGCCAGCGAGAGCATCACCGTATTGCGGGCTGGCACATAGGTGACAGGAATCCCATCTGCAATTTCTTCCCCAGTGCGACCTTGTGGGACCTCGATGTCTGCGGTCAAGGCACTCCCCCCCAGACTTGCCAAATCGATCTTCACGAGTTTGTGCTCTGCGACGCTAAGTGAATCGGCCACTCGGCGGGCCGCCTGCAGTTCAAACCGATGTCGCTGACCATAGTCGATGCTGAGGGCATGGAGGCGATAGCCCTGGTCGCGTGCAATCGCGGCAGTCGTAGCGGAATCTAGCCCGCCGGAGAGCAACACCACGGCGATTTTGGGGTTTTCAACCATAGTCTGAAATCACTTCAACCTGCACCAATTATCAGGACGCTCCTCATGGGCCACTTTGCGCCTGAAGGATATCATGCCACAATCAGAGATTCGCCGAAAGGAGAGCCCCATGAGTGACTTCCGCACGAAGTTAGAAACCTTTGACAATCAATTTCCCGAGCGGGATTACCGCATCGAAATCGTCTGCCCCGAATTCACGTCGGTATGTCCCAAGACGGGCCAGCCAGACTTTGGCACGATTACCTTCACTTACATCCCCAACAAGTTGTGCGTCGAGCTCAAGAGCCTCAAACTGTATTTGCAAAGCTACCGAAACGAGGGGATTTTTTACGAAAACATCACTAATGTCATTCTCGATGACATGACGGCAGTATTGTCCCCACGCTGGTTGAAGGTCGTTGCGGCTTTCAGCGCCCGAGGCGGGATCACTGAGACAGTGACCGCCGAGTTTGTTTCGGCCATTTGAGAGAAACCAGGCCGTGGGACTGCAATCCTCCGGCGTTACGAGCCATCCAATTCGATCCAGGAAAACATCATGCCCGCTGCTCCCCGCGTTATCATTTCCATTTTCGGCGACGAAGCCGCCATTCACAAAACTGCTTGGGAGCAGTATTCCGCATTGGCCGCCATGGGGCTCGAATACTACAGTCTCCGTTTCATAGATGTTGGCAGTGGTATTAAAAACGTGATGAAGCTCACCAAGTCCGAGATCACCAAGCTTCGCCATCTGGAAGGAGACTTCGGCCTCAATGTGGCATCGATTGGTTCACCGATCGGTAAGGTTAAATTGCTGAGTGGCGACGATGGCACATCGAATCGATATGTGCCGTTCAAAAAGTACCTCGCGACCGAAGTCGCGAAAGCCTGTGCCATGGCGCATGCCTTCGAGACGAAACTCATCCGGGGTTTTTCGTTCTACCACCCCAAAGGGACCGATCCCTGGGACCATCTTCCGCAGGTTGTGGATCAACTAGGCGAAATTGCCGAGATGTGCCATCGCAGCGATCTGACGTTTGGATTGGAGATCGAGGCCAATCTCGTAGGTCAAACGGGCCAATTGATGGCCGAGATACATCGGCGCGTCAACCACCCTGCCCTGGTTACCATCTTTGATGGAGGCAATATCGTTAGCCAAGGGTTTTCCACTCAGGAAACTTTTGAGCAGTATCAGGCCATGAAACCAAGCATCGGCTGGTTTCACATCAAGGATTACCATGACCCGCAGCTCCAATCACGACAAGCCCACGTCGATGAGGACAAGCTCAAGAATTTCGTCCCCGCCGACATTGGAGACAGTGGCCACGATCAAATACTGAAAGATTTTGCTCAGGAGATTCCCAAGCTCGAACGCCGATTGAAACGACGTGGCATCCCCGGTGTTTTTCTAGACTTGGAACCCCATCTGAAAGGAGGGGGGCAGTTCGGAGGGTTCAGCGGTCCTGATGGAGCAGCAGTCGCATTGAAAGGACTTACCCGCATCCTCGATTATGTGGGCATCGATTATCACTTGCGCGACTTTGCTGACGTCTGTGCCGATCGCGGATTCTAGCCGTCGATCGGGAGCGGATCACTCTCGTCAGACAACTCGGCTGGGTTTACCTCGACCGCATCAGAGCCGTCGCGGATGATTTCGAGGAAAACTCCTAGGAGTTTAAAGCCCCAATAGATGCTTACCACTCCCACTGCGCAACCTCCCATAAACAGGGGGTGAGCGTAGTGGTCAGCGGAAGCGATCATGCTGCCTGCAGTGCCCCCGGCAATCGAAGCGACCAGGAATTTTCCGAGAGCTCCCTCAAAATGCCGCCGCTTGCGATGTTTGGCGATTGCCGTGCGAGCCGAGGCATTTGCCAACTCTCGCATGGCAGTCAGATTGAGCGGTTGTGTCACTTTGCTCGAGGTCGCTTTCAGATCGGCAAGTTCCAATAATCCTTGGGATTGATGAACCTGGGCGGCATCTTTCTTCTCATTCTTCCGCTGTGGAGGATTCTCTGTTTTTCTTTTTACTTCAGCATCGCGCTTGGTGTCGGATTCAAAACTTTTTGCTGTTGGGGTATTGCTTGGTTCTGGAGATAAGTCACCGCGTACACGTCGCATAAGATTTGACATATACGCCTCTAGATCCCCATCGTCTCCATCTTCACTCTGGTGGGAGGGCAGTTCATTGCCAGCGGTGGTTTCTGACAATCGTTGCGAAGAACTTGAAACCGTTGTGTCGTCAGTTTCTGAACCAAGGTCGTTCTCATCGAGTAGATGACTGTACTGCTCGATAAACGATGTCGGTTTAAACTCAGGAGTTGGTTCCGGAGTAGTTTGCACTTCGCTTTCGGCTAGTAAATCGGCATCACATGACAAAGCTAGATCCTCTTCGGAATCATCCGCTTCGAAGCTTTCCTGGACCGGGTTATCTTGAACTGCGTTGTCCAGAACTTCGTTATCTTGAACTGCTTCGAGGATTGGAGTATCCTCCTTTGGCGGAAGAGTCTCCTGGCTTCGGTTGCGAATTGCTTCGAGTTCAGCAACAGCCTGTTGATAGGCTTCGTTGAGGTTTTTCGCCTCAGCTGCACAATCCGCCAGAAGTTCCTTCGACTGTTCCAATTCAGCTTCCAATCGCTCAATCTCAGCTTCTCGGGAAGTCAGACTCTTGGTAACGTGATCGCGTTCTTGCTCCATTAACGAAATCTTTTCTTGGGCAGCTTCGCACTGGCTGGTGAGTAGTTCAATTTGATCAACTTGAGCGGCAATGCACTGGGCATACTCTTCGCGATCATGCTCAAGTTGTGAATCACTTGAACGCACGTTTTCCAATTCGGTGTTCAAGTCAGATAGTTGACTCTGTTGCGACTCAATGATCTCAGTGAGTCTATCGCGTTCCTGTTCGATATCTAAGAGACGCGACCGAGATTCTTCGAGCTCCTCCGTGAGAAGTGCGATTTGGTTATCGCGGGCCGCAAGGTGTTCTGCATTTTCGTTCCGCTCAGTGGAAGATGTGATGGCTTCAGCCCGTAGCGATTCGAGCTCTGTGGCTAAATCTGCAGCCCTTGCTTCTTGCGAGGCTAATCGCTCTGCGATTTGATCGCGCTCTTGTTCAACTTCGTTGATAGTTGTTCTCAACGCATCGAATTGGATGTGAAGTTGTGCGATTGTATTTTCACGATCGGTTACCTGCTCAGACAAGTAGCTCCGCTGTTCATCGTGCTTGGCAACATTCGCCCTGAGGGATTCCAATTCGGTGGTCAGCAATTCAATCTGACCAACGCGGGCGGCAATATCCTCTGTCAAAGTGGCATGATCGTCTTCACTCTGCGAAACTATCGCATGGAGTTGTGCAAGACGTTCTTGAGCATTCTGCAAAAGCTCGTCGCGGGCAGAAATGTCTTCCCGAAGAGACTTAATCTGATTTGCCAATTGGTCCCGTTCAGAAATGAGCGCAGCAACGGCCTCTTTGTCGAATTGGGCTTGCTCTGCTTCAAGTTCTTCGATTCGCGCTGTAGCAGCCGATTGTGCTGCTTTCAATCGAACAACTTCAGCCTGGGCTTGCTGCCATTCGTGCTTCAGACTCTTTACGTCAATCTCCAAAAGCTCATTGCGTTTGCGAAGTTCCTGTGTTTCTGCTGAGTGATTTCCCTGTTCTGCGACCAGTTCATCGCGTTCGGAACGCAACTCGGTAAGTTCATTGCGGATAGAATCAAGTTCTTCTGCCTGTTGCTCAACCTGCTGGGTGGCGGCACCAAGCGATTCTTCCTTATCTTGCAACTGAGTTTGTAGTTGAGAAATGGTTTGTTGCAGTTCGTTTGATGCTACTCTGAGCTGATCGTACTTCGAGTTGACCTCAGACCGCTCGGCATGCAGCGTATCCAATTCGCTGTTCAAAGCTTCCTGGCGTTCAATATGCTCGGCTAGCTTGCTCTCGGATGCTTGTACATTGTCTCGTGCAAGCTGAAGCTCACGCTCCAATTCATCGAGTCGGCTATCCCGTTCGGCGACAGACTGGGCGTGTAATTCCTTCTCCCGGTGAAGTGCCTCACTGGATTCAGAGTGACGTTCACATTCGGCGCTCAATTCGGCTATGCGATGCTCCAGTTCCTGAACATGTTTGTGAGCCGCTTTCAATTCCGTTTCAACTTGATTCGTTCGCTCATGTGCAGAGGCCAACTCACTTTGGATGTGATCTTTTTCGCCGCAAAGCTGTGCCTCGCGCTCGGCTGAGTTCGCACGCAGTTGCTCCACTTCGTGACGAAGGCTCTCACATTCCTGATGTGCAGATTGAAGTTGGTCGGAGAGCTTATGAATCTCAATCGTTGAACTGCTGTGCTGTTGTTCCAACTCGCTCTTGAGGAAGTCGCGTTCACCGTAGGCTGCCTGAAGCTGCTCAGAAAGATGCCCAGTTTCATTGGCAAAGTGCGTTCGGGACTCGTCTAGGTCTCTGGCGATTTTGTCACGATCAGTTTGGACACTTCGAAGTTCCTCAGTAATGCGCCTAGTTTCCTCGGCAGCGCTGGAACGTAGTTGCTCCAATTCACTTGCTATCGATCCACGCTCTCCTTCGAGGACATGGATTCGCTCATTGAGTTGATGCGCCTCGGCATTCTTGGAATATCGAAGTTCTTCCAACTCTGTGGAGAGGGAATCTCGTTCCGCCTGCAGATTGTGGAGTTGATCAGCGAGATCGCGTTTCTCATTATCTGCGTGGGAACGTAGTTGGTCCAATTTGCTTGCGATCGATTCACGCTCTCCTTCGAGGGCGTGGATTCGTTCATTGAGTTGATGCGTTTCAGCATTCTTGGAATTTCGAAGTTCTTCCAACTCTGTGGAGAGGGAATCTCGTTCTACCTGCGCATTGTGAAGCTGATCTGCGAGATTACGTTTCTCGTCATCTGTGTGGGAACGTAATTGGTCCAACTCGCTTGCGATCGATTCCCGCTCACTTTGCAGTGTATGTAATCGCTCTGTGAGTTGATGAGACTCTTCCGTCTTGGAATTTAGCAGTTGAACCAATTCTGCAGAAAGAGTTTCACGCTCCGCTTGCAACAATTGAACTTGGTCAGCAAGTTTGTGGTTCTCGTCGGCTGATCTTGTCCGGAGTTGCTCCAAAACGCTTGCTAAAGTGTCTCGGTCTTTCTGAAAGGCTTCTAACTTTTCAGTAAGTCGATAGTTTTCTTCAGTCTTAGCTCGTCGCAGTTGTTCCAGTTCGGTAATGAGCGAATCCCGCTCGAGTTCCGCAATCCGCAGTCGTTCGTCACGGACGGCTACATTGTTCACATTTGCGATTGCTGGTTTGCAGGAGACTGGCTCTTCTGCCCGTTTTACTTCTTGGTTAGATAGCGGAGGCAGTGAGTTTGGATCGAGAGTGCTTGCCTGGCTTGTTTGAGTAGAGGTATCCGAGTATTCAGCAGTTTCCTGACCGCAGTCTGGCCCGTCTGGTTCCGACATTACCAGCTTGAGTTGCCAACTGCCGATTGAGAGAATGTCTCCTGCAAAGACCGAAGCAGTGGAAAACTCTTTGTCGTTTAGCAGTATTCCAGGTGCCCAGCTGGTGGCGCTCAATCCTTCGGGACTTTGCACGAGAAGGCAATGCAACGGTCGAACCTGACCCTCAGGAAGACGGATCTGACAGCTTTGACTCGAACCGATTGTGCATTTACCTGCGGGTATCGCGAGTGAATGGGTCCAACGGCCTTCGGCGAAGATTTCCAACGTTAAATGTGCTGAATCTTGCTGCGGACTGACCGTAGATACAGAATCTTCAGATTGAAGCTTGGTCATACTGCTTTACCAGGGAGTTCAGGAAAAGGGATAGCAAGGACGTTCCCGATTTGCACCCTAATGGCTGTGATTTGACAAAATCTTGATTTACGCAAGATTAGGTCACAATTGGGCATTCCTAGGGCGAATCTGGCAAAAAGTGGGGACGGCCAAGGGCCTGACCGGCGTAGTTTTCTCGGCGGAGGAGGCTGGCGAAAGGAGCTTGAAATGCGACTGGGTAGATTTTGCGGGTTGTAACAGGTTTTTACTGGTCTATCGAGCTCGAATGGCCGATGATCGAATGTGCCAAGAAATGACTAGACAAAGCGATGAAAAATGGGAAATTAGGCAAGATTTCCTGATTCCCGGGGATTTGTCCTGGTTGGAGAACGCGGCGAACAGCATTTTCCTGCGAATTATTCGCACCGGGGTGGTGTTCGTAACTCGTTTGAGAATAAATACTTAGAAGGGTTCGCTTCTGAGGGACAATGTTTGATTTTGTGTTTTTAGCTTCCTGCGACCCAACCTCCGCCGGATGCGTACTATAGTTACGTTGCGTCTTGCATCGTTCCCCACAACGGAGGGGGGTGCATCACACAGCGAAAGGCACTCTGGTTTCATGTCGGTGGGATCGGCTATTTCCGGAGCGGAACAGAGGAACTTGGCAACCGCAACAACTAATGACACTTGTCTTGAGGCAAAACAAAGGATTCTGGTCGTTGCGGCCTGATCGGTAGGGTAAACAACATGGCTCGAAAAGATTCAATCCTGAAACTGCGTGAACTTCTAGTGTATCGGCGTGACGCGTTACGAAAGGCACTAGCAGGTGATCTCAGCATGCTCAAATCTTTGCCAGAACAGACTGGTGGGGATGTTGTTGATGCAGCTCTCGACGCTGCCCAAGATGAAATCAGTTCTCAATTGGCTGAAGTCGAAAGCCGCGAATTGGCTCAAATTGAGAATTCCTTAGAGCGGATACGCCAGGGGACATACGGTCAATGTGAGATTTGCGAAGGAAAAATCCCCTTGGCCCGTTTGAATGCCCTTCCTTATGCGGTGACCTGCATCGACTGCCAACGTGCGTCTGAGACCGGCGGCGGTATATCGGCAGGCAAGAGTTGGGGGAGTCTTATCGATAGCGATTTTAGCTACTCTGATTGAGGCTTTGTTCGGGGAAGCGGAATTCCAATTAGTGCCAGAGTTAAACCGCTTCAATGCACCCTTTCACGGAGAAGCTGACCATGTTGCGAGGTACGATGCACTTTTGCATTGGGATCTTTGCCAGTAGCTTGTTAGTTTTCTCGACGACTGCAGTATCGCATGTTGCTGCACAACAACTGCAGGCAGAGTCGATTGTTCAAGGTTCACGTGAGCAGGCCTTCGCCGAGTTGGACCGCGATGTCGCAGCGCTTGATGCTCAACTAGGTATCTACAAGCGTGTGATTCGACTTGTTTCGCCTTCTGTGGTCCATGTCGAGGCGACTCCCCGTCCCCAGTATCGTCTTCGCCGTGATGCAGAGGAAGCCGGTTCTGCCGTTTTGGTCCGTTATCGCGGATCCGACTACGTACTGACCAATCGCCATGTTATTAAGCATTCTGACGAAAGTCTGATTTCGCTTGAGTTATTTGACGGTCGCCAACTGCGTCCCAAGCGAATCTGGGAAGATCGTGAAACCGACGTGGCTGTCATGCTGGTAGAGGCGGATAAACTTGTTCCTGCTCGAATTGGCAACAGCGACCAAATGGAAATCGGCGAGATCGTACTGGCTTTTGGCAGCCCGTTCAATCTCCAGCGAAGTGTGACGCGTGGAATCATCAGTGCCAAAGGCCGCTCGAATCTCGATCTCGGGGAAGGTGAGGTAATGTATCAAAACTTTCTCCAAACCGACGCGGCCATCAATCCTGGTAACAGTGGCGGACCACTGGTGAACCTCCGAGGAGAGGTCATCGGCATGAATACGGCTATTGCCAGCAATTCTGGCGGCAATGAGGGGATCGGGTTCTCGATACCTATCAACATTGCAGTGCGTATTATGCGTCAGTTAATCGATACTGGAGAAGTGGAGCGGGGTTTTCTGGGCGTGGCTCTTGACCGCAGCTTTGACGATGCCACCGCTCGTCGAGTCGGCCTGACTCGACTTACTGGTGCCCGGGTGACCAACATAACTCCCGGTTCTCCAGCCAGTGAGGCCAATATTCAAACAGACGATATTATTCTCCGCTTCGACGGGATGTTGATCGACAACGACGAACATCTGATTAATCTCGTGAAGCGCACCGAGGTGGGTCGAAAAGTGCCCGTTGAGTTATTTCGTGCCGGGCAATTGGTGACAGTCTATGTCGATATCGTGCGGTGGAAGGTTCCTGAACCGGCGGCCCCATAGCTTCGAGCACTCAATAGTCCGCTACTTCAATCCACGAATCAAGTAGTCTAGGGTCGCTTCGGTGTTTATGTCGACCACCACATCCATGTTGGGTTGATGTGGTGAAGTGCGCCGGCGGTCGATCACGGTCATGCCTCGCGTAAGTTCACCGCTGATTTCTACGTCGCAGTACAGTCGTTCGGTCGTAAAGAACTCAGGGTGAAGCATCATCGCAACGGCGACCGCTTCCGGAGCAATCAGGCCTTCAATCCCCAGACGCTCATGAGAAGCCAGCAGCGCAGCCGGAAAGAGAGTTCGGAGCACCCTGCCACGATTTGTTTTTGCATCAGGCAAGTGATCCAACAAATCGTATCGAAACACGACCTTCGAACTGATGTCAAAAGGCAGCAGGGTCTTGGTAATCGGACTGAGAAAAACGTTGCGGGCGGATTCAGAGTCGCAGTAGAGATTGAACTCTGCGACAGGCGACACATTGCCCGATCCCGACAATGTGCCTCCCACGATGATGAGATGCCCCACTTGCATTGCGAGGTCAGGTTCGCGTTGTAAGACGGTAGCGATGTTGCTTAAGGGTCCGCCGGCTAAGATCGTCACCTCCCCCGGTGCTGCTTTTATCTCATCTGCAATGAGCTTCACAGCAGAATGGCGATGGTGCAACTCGGCGACTCGAAAGTCGGCCCCGCATAAACCGTCTTCTCCCCAGAACTCACGGCCATCGGTGACAAGCAGCTGCTCTGGGTCAGCAGCCCCCACCCGAGGCCAGCGTTGGGGATCGAGTTGTTCGACGAGCGCCTGGACATTGAGCGTGGCCTGCTTGGGACCAACATTCCCACCCGTGGCTGTGACGGCAACAACTTCGAGGCGCGGGTCGAACAGTGCGAGGCAAAGCGCAATTGCATCTCCTACGCCCGGGTCCACATCGAGAATTACTTTTCTGCCCATTTAGCTTCTTGCCAATCCTTTTTTTGCCTAGGAGAAACGAGGCACTCCTGCCAGAATAAGGGCTTGTCACAGATAACCCTGTAATTCCTCTACGGCCCGATTATATCCTGGGCATTGTATGGTTCAATTCTGCAAGAAACAACCAGTATGACAGAATCATTTGATGAACTGAGAGCCTTAGTCGTGGCCGGCGAAGATCTCTCCGAAGGCCAGATGAAAAACGCCATTAGTCAAATCATGACTGGAGGTTGTACGGATCTTGAGATAGGCACTTTTTTGACGGCTCTGGCTGAAAAAGGAGAGTCGGTTGCTGAAGTTGCGGGTGCAGCAGCGGCTATGAGAGCCAACATGACACCGATTATCAGCCGACACCAAAAATTGCTCGACACCTGCGGAACTGGGGGAGGCGGGAGCACCACGTTCAATATCAGCACCACTGCTGCATTAGTAATTGCCTCTGTCGGAGTTCCCGTTGCCAAGCACGGCAATCGAAGCGTGACCAGCAAGAGTGGATCTGCCGATGTCTTGGCTGGATTAGGGGTCAATATCGAAGCTTCCGTTCTTCAGGTGGAACGATGTTTGAATGAGCTGGGTATCTGTTTTTGTTTTGCGCCACTTATGCATCCCGCCATGAAACACGTCGCTACAGTGCGAAGACGGTTGGGAATCCGAACCATTTTCAACTTACTGGGCCCCTTGGCCAATCCTGCTGGTGCAGCATATCAACTGCTCGGAGTTGGGCGTCCCGAGATAAGGCCACTTATCGCCTCAGCATTAGGAATGCTAGGTACCGAGAGATCGTTTGTCGTTAGCGGTGACGACGGTCTTGGAGAAGTCACTTTGGCTGGCACGACGCACGTTACCGAGGTGACTCCTGCCGGGGAAACCGAATTCGATTGGGAACCAGAAGAATTCGCCATCACTCGCAGAGGACTCGATACGCTTCAAATCTCTGGACCCGAGGAAAGTGTGAAACTGGTGCGCAATGTGCTCGATGGGGAGCCAGGTGCGGCACGCGATATCGTCCTGCTGAATGCCGCTGCGGGTCTGCTTGTTTTTGGACACTGTGATTCTCCCAGGCAAGCAGCCGCCATTGCGGCCGAAGCGATTGATCGAGGCAAGGTGAAGGAATTACTCGCCCAACTCGTTCGTTTATCTCACGAACCGGCGCATCATTAGTTCGCTACGAAATCCAGGAACTTGCAATTGTCTCGCTTGCCTACAACTCGTGATATCCAGGGTCAGTTGGTGTTTTTAGGGACCGGCACTTCAGTTGGGGTGCCCGCCATTGGCTGCGGGTGTGAAGTCTGCACGAGTTCTGATCCACGCAATCAGCGAACGCGATGCAGTTTGATTCTTGGACTCAAAGCGGGAAATCTACTGATCGATACCTCGCCCGACCTCCGCATGCAATTGCTGCGTGAGAAGATCGGCATTGTGCATGCAGTGCTCTACACCCACGAACATGCCGATCATATTTTTGGTCTCGATGATCTTCGATTAATGCAGTTCTATTTAGGTGGACCGGTCCCCTTGTACTGCGAGCCGCAGGTCGAAGACAGGATCTACAAATCCTTCGACTACGCCTTTCGGGATCCCAGCGGACTGCATAGGGGGGCTGTTCCTCAATTGCGAATGGAACGAATCGGTCTGGAACCTTTTGAAGTATTGGGAGTGAAAGTGATTCCGTTGAGGCTGGAACATGGGCCTCATTGCCAGGTCCTTGGTTTCCGTTTCGGAGATATCGCCTATTGTACCGATACCAACGCAATTCCTTCGGAAAGCATCGAGAAGCTACGGGACCTCGACGTCCTGATTCTTGATTGCTTGAGGTACAAACCACATACAACGCACTTCAGTCTCGACGAAGCACTAGCGATAGCAGAAGAGCTTGCGCCGCGCAGAACATTGCTGACGCATATCTCTCACGACCTGGAGTATGCCACGGTAAGCGTAAAGCTACCTGCTGGTGTAGAACTGGCATACGACGGAATGAGTGTGCCCTTGGTTTGAAGCCTATGCTATTTTACCAAGGCCACACTATCCTGATCCAACAAATCGAGATAATCGAGCGCAATGGCGATAACCTCTTCATTGTAGGGAGTCATCGGAAATACCGGGCGATCATTGTCTTCCAGATTGTCGAACATTTCTTCTTGATCTTTTTCAGAATTCACTTCCGCCCGCTCGGCTAGAAATTTTTCCTTGTTCAGAGTCACCGTCGGCTCTTGCTGTCGCTTGATGATCTCCTTAATTTTCTGCTTCTCTTTAATGAAGAATTCGTTCTTGGCTTCTCGAGCGGCAGAGCGTTCTCTTAACTGCTGGATCATGGGCGCAGACACTGCGTGATAGTTGTCATGTGGTTGAGGGGCAACCTGATCAAACTCCAGGGCATAATCCAAGTCAGCTTCGCCGATCCCTTCCCAGTAGCTGGTACGGTAGGGGATCTCTATGTCGGAAACAACTCCTCGGTTTTGCGTGCTATCCCCACCTGGTCGATAAAACTGCTGGATAGTCATTTTCAAAGCTCCCAAATTAGGAGCTTCCTGCAATGGCAAGATTTGCGTGCCGAGCTCAAACAATTGCTGGACCGTGCCTTTGCCATGGGTGGAGCGATCGCCAATGATCAGCCCGCGACCATAGTCTTGGATAGCCCCAGCAAAAATCTCACTCGCGCTGGCACTGAAGCGATTGATGAGCACAACCAAAGGCCCCGACCAGACCTCTCCTGGCTCTTCATCGGGATAGGGTTGCACTCGACCATCCGGACCTTTGACCTGAACAACGGGGCCCTTATCAATGAACAGCCCAGTGGATTCGACGGATTCGGGCAGTGAACCTCCACCATTAAACCGTAAATCCATCACTACAAGATCAACTTTCTGTTGATTGAACTCTTCCAGCAATCGGCGTACGTCACGTGTGGTGCTCTTGAAATCAGTTTTCCCAGCCCGACGACCTTCCATATCCATGTAAAAACTTGGCAGGCTGATAACGCCAATGCGGCGAACAGGCCCATGGGGCCCCTTCTGTTGCTCTACGATTTTGCCCGTGACGTTTTCTACAGTTTCTGTCTCAGGTACGGTCGTTTCAATCGCATGGGTATGATCTTCCGGAGTCGTGGGATCGGTTGCAGTCGAGCCCGTTATGGGACGCTCCAGAATTTCGCTCCGTGCCTCACTGTCCTTGAGTTCGATGCGATCTCGCACAATGTCGTAGATCTTTCGCCCTGACTTGTCAGCGGGTATGACTTCGAGCCGCACAATTGTCTTAGGTTTGCCACGAATCAATTGCACAACATCGTTGATTTTCATGTCGACGATGTCAACAAATTCGCCATCCATCCCTTCGGCTACTCCGACAATGACGTCCTCTTCCTTCAGTCGACCGTCTTTATCGGCGGCGCCGCCCGGCACAATCCGGCGGACAATTGTTTCACCGTACTTCGATTCAAGCGAGGCACCAATGCCGTCTAGCTCCAGACGCATCTGGATCGTGAAGTTATCCAGAGTACTTGGCGACATGTAGCTGGAATGCGGATCAAAACTACTGGTGATGGCTGAGAGGAAATCTTCCAGTAATTCTTCATTGCTGTGCTGTTCCCAGTTTCGTTGGATACCCCGGTAGCGCTTGTGAAGTTTTTCCACAGCTTCGTCATGAGGAACTTCGTCGGCGATTTCCAGGAGCAAATCATACTTGACGCGTTTGCGCCATCGTTCGTTCAGTTCTTCCTTGGTCTTAGCGTATCCCCATTCGTCTGGGTCTCGAATCATTGTTTCATCAAGCGAAAAGTCGTGTTCAGCGTCGATGTACTCCTGAGCAACAGCCACCTGTTCGGTTACCCGCTGAAGGAAACGATCGAAAATCTTCTTGGCGATTTTCACATCTCCCGCTTTGACGTAATCATCCAGATTGTCGCGCTCGGCCATGAACTCATCGACATCGCTTTGGAGAAAGAACAATTTCATGCGGTCGAGATTCTTGAGAAACATGTCGAGTGCGCGATGCGATATCTCGTCGTCCATCTGCAACTCGGCGAAGTTTCTTCGGTCCATGAGTGCAGCGACCATGATCGCGATGTGGCGATCGACCCGGGTGGGATCCGTCGGCCTGGCAGTCACGGAAGGAGCCCAAATGGCGGTTACCAGGCAGACAGTCGCTAGCAGGGCCAGCACAAAATTGCGATAACTCCGTGAAAGCCCGAAACGCTCTCCGTCAAAAAACATGACTATCCCTCTCTCAATTGCTTAGCTAGATAAACAGGTACGCCCGGTTACCAGGCAGGATTATTGACCAGGCGAGCTGTGGCAGATGGGCTCAGTGCCTTGCCAATGCCAGTTTTAGCCAATGACAAAGTACTCGGACCAAAATTAGTTGTTGTCATAGTACAAGGCAGCCCCAAACCGGACAAGATCGACGCAGTTGACCAAAGTCGCAACATTTAGCAGCACACCAACTTCCGGCACCACAAATAAACAGAATGGGGGTTCTGATTCCAGGGAAAGATCCGCCCAGAAATCCCAATTTCTTACCTCACTACGGGCTCTTCCACCGGAGAGTTCACTCCATAATCGAGCAGTTTGAGAATACTCCAGCGATTGGGCTGGCCGGCAGCATTGTAATCCGTGGACCAGGTCTGCACTTCGCCTCCCGGTATTTCAGGGGACAACATCCTGAGGTTGTGGATGCTTCCCTTGTCGCGAAGCCGCGTGGAATTCTCACAGACGCAGGACATAATTCGATCGTTTTTTGCAAAAGGAACGTGCCTGGCAATCACGTTTGAAGTTTCGCGTGGAGTCGTTCCCGGCGGAAGGTTTTCCGCCATGGCATAAGTCTCACGACGCAGGACGTGAGGAAACTGATCCGCAGAGTAATAGATGCGATCGCGTAGATTCTGCGTCTCTTCGTTGTACAGAATATCCCATACCTGGCACTTGTCTGGCATTTCGTCGATTACAAGTATTTCGTCACCAGATCGCGTAGATGAAAAGATGACCCCCGATCGATCAGTCAGGAGTCTTAAAACTCTGGTGTTCACAGGTCCAACAATCTGTTTGCCTGATACGTCCACAGTGGCCTGGGTTTCGAGCACATAACCATCTTCGGCCAAGGCCTTGAGCGTTTCTCTCTGCGTGGTCACGCTGCGACCAAAGACCTTTCCTGATTCATCAAATGTTTCAGTTGTGACTTCAATCTCGCGCCAAGAACCGATTGGAAACTTTGCCCAAAGATGATGTTCAACGGGAAAGGCAAATTCCTCGGTGGCTGTCGTCGGAGCTGGGATCTGGGAATTGCTTGTCTCAGTTTGCGCTGTTGTAGGCTCCGCAGGTGTAGGTTCCGTGGCTGATGATCGGCTCTCAGGTGAACCAATCGATTCTACTGGGTTGCTCACAAGGGTCTCGACTTGGGTGCGATTCTCCTGGGGAGGGCTGCCATCAGAAATTTGTTTCAGAGAAGGTTGATCCTCGGCGTTCAATCTGACACCGGTAGCCAGTGATCCACACAACAGTAAGCAACAAACAATCGTAGGATGAAGGTACTGCAAACTAAAAGGTCCAGATGTCAAAAAAAGTCCAGACGAGAAGAGTTCTTACAGACGAATGGCGCACGTTTGAATGTGCGTTGTAAAGACCTATGATAATTGGTCACAATAACTTTGCCAGCCCCTCAGAACTTGCGAATACCCCTCAAACAGTCGGCCAAAACAAAGCGGTCCTATTTAGTCGCAGGCCGCTACCAGATGCTGGTCCCAGCGAGGAAAGACTCCCCGCAGATCAAGCCACAACTCGGAGCTTTGTGAATCAGTTTGTTGGTCTCGACAGATTATTCGCGGTGATGCTGCTTCAAAAGCCCTAATCAGTGAGTCGCCGGCCTGGTCAGCCGGGCGAACTACAATCGCCCAAGAAGCGTCCGCAAGTCGCACTGATTCGGTTTCGCACCAGACTGAATTGCATTTTGTGGGGCTAGCCGAAGAAACAAGTTTGCTTGCCGTAAGCAGAGTGGCCATTCGCTGAGCGCGTTGTTCCAGATTCTCAAGTGGTGTTGTCAAGAGTTGCCACAATGGCAATTGGTGGATGACACGATCCCCCAATTGATAAATGTTCATCGTGGCCCAGAGAGCTGCCAAAGTAAGATCATTGGCTTCCGATTCGCCGACAGGTGCGTGTCGCATACATTCCGCTACTTTTTCTTGCTTACCAACGACGATTCCACAAGGTGGGCCATTGATGAGTCCCCCACCATCGACAACCACCAAATCGGCCCCTGCTAATCTTTGGGCAATCGTCTCAAAGTGTGCGAGGCCATAATCTCCAGGATTCAGAAGTCCCGCCTGGCGCGCAACGACAACTTTCCCGCCAACTGACCGGGCAGTCTTTTCGGCCACTGCAAAGCTGTGGCACACCCAGGCGCTTTCGGCACCGGTAGTGTCGATGATAGAAGCCGTGGTACGTTCAGCCAGGATCGGATCACACGCTCGATATTCGGTTGATATTCTCACGAGTTCATCGACAGCTGCTTCAGCTAGCGGAGGTGTAGGCCAGGAGTCTCCCAGCAATACGCCCGTCGCATTGACGCTTGGCGTAGAGCACTCAGCGGGACCAAGAAGACGCCGTGCCAACCTCTCAGCCAATTGACCCAAGGAGGGAACATTTCCCCAATCAGCGCGCTGTCGAATGCTCGCTTGCAACTCATCCAGAAATCCAGCGGCTCTCTGCGCCACGGTCGTTTGGTTTACCCGCTTAACGACCTGGGCAACGGTCGGGTGATTCAATAGCTCACTGAGTGAAGGGAGCTTGGAAAAGGGAGATTCGGGTTTCATGAGTCAGATATATAGCGGAATGAAGTGTAATAATTTGCATTATCGTACTTTACTTCGTAGGAGTCTACCTCCTGCCGTCGCCAGCGTCGGACGGCTATCCCCTTGCTTCGGTCATGCTTTTCTACTGTCATTCCCGCTTGTGTGGGAATGACGTGTCGTTTGAGAAAGCTGGTTACTTGAGACCAACTTGCTGCGGAGAGGGGAACGGATCGTTCTTGGCTTCTTGGACCGTTCGGCGCTCGTTGTTCCACTTGCTCAAGCCAGGAGGAGCCGAGTTTTGCCAAGACTGGCAACCGGCAAGAAATGTCACGCAAAGAAGTGCAACACCAATTATCCAGTTAGATTTTCTCATGATGTTGCCTTAGTTGGTCGCTAAGCCATAAGCGGCTTCATCAGGGATCGAGACGTGGTTGTGCCATCCACTCTCCCACGGTTTGTGGGCCGCTGGGTTGTTCAGGCTCCGATGCGAACATTCTGCTCCAGAAACCTGGCTGTTGCTGGGAGCTTTGTTTTGAAACTGTCTCTTTGGATTCTGAACCACCAAAGGTGAACATTTCTTTGGTTCCTTCCCACGCTCGCTTGGTGCCTGAAGTCACTTTGTTGTAGCCACTCTTCACAGGTCTTGTGATGGGTGAAAAATCAGGCATCCAAATTTTCGGCATGGAGATTTTTGGCAAGGGAATGGAAGGCCAGCCGGTTTGACGAACTTCCGAGTCCTGATGCATCTGTGGAGTACCACCCACTGCTTGGGGAGCTTTGGGCGATTGTGAGCGAACTGGCTGAGCGTGCGCCAATTGGCTGTCGTTCAGTGAGCAGGCGATTGCACACAGTGCCGTGATTAAGAATCGAGCATACTTCATGCTGGAATTCTCCCATCCATTGCTGGTGTTTGGAAAAATGGATTCCCCCTGCCCTTCTAGTAATTAATTGGGCGGGAAGTGTTTCAAATCTGGAGAGCATCGTCTAGAGAGGTTTTGTCAGCGGACCGAGAGCTTCGCAAAGGACCGTTGACCGGCTTGATCTTCCACAAAAAACGTTCATTTTCGGGCTCAGATACCGAAACTTGAGCCTGATGCGAGGGTTTAGATATGATAGCATTGGCACCATCCAACCGGGCCTCCCAGAAGAAATGCCTCGGGGTACTCATGTCGGTTCTTTCCATACAAAATTGGTTGCAGGTTATCATTCTCTCTGTGCAACTGGCTTTCTCAGGGGTCGCGGGCGCGGAGTCCGAGCCAAGCTCTGAACTTTTTCAGCAACTCGATGCAAACGCAGACGGCCTGTTAGACTTGTCTGAGGTTCCCGCAGAGCATGCCTCCCTGTTTCGCCGACTGCTGAGAACTTCGGACTCCGATGCCGATGGCAAACTTTCAGCCTCGGAGTTTTTCGAAGGGCTCACGCCGAGCCGTCCCGAGAAGCCACTAGTGGATAAAGAATCATCCGAGTTTCCCGGATCGGATGCCCTGCTCCTGTTGCTGGCTTGGATGGACGAAAACTCCGATCTGACGATCAAGGCCAAGGAAGTCCCGCCTAGTCTTCGCACGGTTTTTGATACCATCATTCGCATCTCCAAAGCCAAGGACACAGACCAGTTCCGAGTCCGGCAACTCCAGCAACAGGCTCCCCAGTTTGCACAGCTGGCGCTGAGATACACGCAGCGTCAGCAGATTGATGTCGAATTGGAGCTTGCACTGCTCTCGGAACAGCAACATGCGCTTGTAGAGCGCTTGCGCGGCAGGGTTGAGCCTGGGCGACCCTTCGCAACACGGGAGAGTGCCGAAGCAGTTTTCAGTCGGTTGGATTTCGATGGCGACGGGGTCATTGCGCTGGCTGATCTCCCAGAAGAGGTACAAGAGCGTATGTCATCTATGCTCACCCGGGCAGACCTGGATGGTGACAAACGCATCACCGAGGCAGAGTTCCTGAAGTTTCGCGATCAGATCTCGAGGATGGCCAATCAAGGTTCTTTCAACCCGCAGGCTGACCAAAGAACGGACCAACGAATTGGGCTACTACTGCGCAGGGCAGACACCAACGGAGATGGAATGCTCTCTCGAAGGGAATCTCCCCGATTTCTGGCAGCGCGTTTTCCCAGGGCCGACTCCAATGGCGACGGACAATTGGATCGGCAGGAACTGTCTCAGATACTTAAGTTACTCAATTCGTCGTCCGCAGGCCCTAACCAATCTTCCCGCCCCATCTCCCCCGAGTAGCCAAAAAACCCCCAATCGCCAAGAAACTTAACAATTTCTTCATTTGGAGTTGTTACACTCTCGCCACATTTCCACTTGGCTATCTAGGAAATCAGTTTTTCCGCCCGAACCGAGAACTTTTTTGCTGTGTCATGCGTATGATGGATGTATACCCGATACAGCTTGGAACGGTGCCTGGAGGGGTGTGAATCACCTAAAAAAACCTGCTCCGGTTAAGTTTCGAGTTGTAGCACGGTAAGTAAATTGCGAGCTGGATAGTTCGCCTTGGACACGAGGGATCGGCGGAACAGGTTAGGTTTCCTCATGAGTACTAGGAAATCCCGTCGAGATGAGGCAAGAAAATGGCTAATTCACAATCACCAGCTCCCAGTTCGGCAGACGCTCGTCATGAGTTACCCCCAGTGACCGTTGACGGCCATGCCCTGTTTGAGTTCAGCTTAAAATTGAACCGTGCCCTCAAGCGGTTGGAAACCCGCTTTGGAGCGACCGACAAGCACAAGATTCCGTACTTCCGCCAAACCTGGAAGCAACCGCCCCGCAAGCCGCGTTGAGAAAAGAGTCATGAGCTTAGAGTCGAGCGTCAAGAGCCATAAGTTTGATGGATGGCCCTAGACCCAGGACGCTCGTCTCTCAGACAATTTCTCAAACTATGGCTATAGAATCTTGTCGCTTAACTCTCAGCTTATCCTAAGAATTCTGGCTCTAGACCCTTGTCTCTTGACTCTGGACCCTCCCCGCATGATAGTTGGATCAGAGGACTCCAGAATCGTGAATCGGGGAATCGATCAATATGCGGGTATTGTTAGCTAGCCCCCGCGGCTTCTGTGCGGGCGTAAATATGGCGATTGAGGCCCTGGAACTGGCCATTCAGTCGCTTCCCAGTCCGATCTATGTGTACCACGAGATCGTCCATAACAAGTATGTAGTGGACCGCTTCCGCGCTCAGGGCGTGGTATTCGTCGATTCGCTCTTAGAGGTTCCCGAGGGTGCGACTCTATTGTTCTCTGCTCACGGCGTTTCTCCCGAAGTCCGCCGCGTAGCACGCGAGCGGAAGCTGAAGGCCATCGACGCCACGTGCCCACTGGTCACCAAGGTCCACCTCGAGGCCATCAAGTACGCCAACGCAGGCTACACGATTCTGCTCATCGGCCACGACGGCCACGACGAGGTGATCGGCACGATGGGTGAAGCCCCCGAGGCGATCGTCCTGGTAGAAACCCCCGATGATGTCGACCGCTTGACCGTGGAAGACGAATCGAAGGTCGCTTACCTCACGCAAACCACACTCAGCGTCGACGATGCCAACCGCATCATCACGCGAATCCGCCAACGCTTCCCTCAGGTCGCCTCCCCACCCAAAGACGACATCTGCTACGCCACCCAGAACCGCCAGGAGGCGGTTTCCAAACTCGCCACCGAGGCTGACCTCACCCTGGTCCTGGGCAGCCAAAACAGCTCCAACAGTCAGCGCCTGGCCGAACTCTCCCGCGAACGGGGAGTCGAAGCCCATCTGATCGACGGCGTCGAAGACATCGACCCCGCCTGGTTCGAGAATGTTGACTCGGTCCTGGTAACCGCCGGTGCCAGCGCCCCAGAGGTGGTGGTCGAAGCCGTACTCGATTTTCTCCAAGACCGATTCAACGCCACAGTCGAGTCCCATTCCCTCCGCACCGAGGATGTTTCGTTTCCGTTGCCACGCGAGTTGCGGGTGTTGAGTTCGTAGGCGGGTTATGGCTAAAGTCAGGAGATATGTTGAATAGTTCGATTTCTCGACGCAGCGTCCCATTCAGTTCTTTCCATTTTTTTACGTATAGGGCTAGATATGCAGATGACCGACTCATTTTGGTCTGGCGGACCTAAGGCTCATTACGACGGAATGAAAGTTATATTCGAGGCGAAGCTGGCCGAATTGAACGCTACACTTGTCGACTGCGAAGATCCGCTGAAAAGGCAAGAAATCGAGCAAGAGATTCTGGCGGTCCAAGCGGAGTTCAAGGAAAAGCTCAAAGAGTTTGGAAGGGTGATTTACTGATTCACTCACTATGTGACTTGCCAACAATGAATCCCGAAGGGATGGCGCTGCGATAGCCCAGGGCGCAGGCCAGGGGAGTTCCGCGAGCCTCGGCGTAGCCCTGGGTTACGTGACTAGGCTCTAGGCTCTGTTTCGGCCTCGGCATGTTCCTCCTGTACACGGGGCTCTCTACTCGGCCGATGAATGTTGTAACCAGAATACCCTGGGCGGCGCCCCAACTCGCCAAGGCTCGTTGGTCCTTGCCCAGGGCTATCATAGCGCCGCCCACTTCGATGTTGTTCTAAGTTAACGTCATCCTCTCGGTTGATGTTGCGTGTAATTCCGGCCTACTCTTGGGCTATCTTGCTCATCCCCAAATTCTTCCACAGGAACGCCCAGCAGTCGGCGGTTTCTTCAATCTTTTTGGTGGTGGGTGTTCCCGCCCCGTGGCCGGAGCGGGTTTCGATCCGCATCAGGATCGGGGCCGGCCCCGCCTGAGCCGCTTGCAGGGCTGCGCCGAACTTGAAACTGTGCATCGGCACGACGCGGTCGTCGGTGTCGGCAGTGAGAATCATGGTCGGCGGATAGGCTGTACCCGGCTTCACGTTGTGATAGGGCGAATAGGCCAGCAGGGCGCGAAATTCGGCTTCGTCGTCGACCGTGCCGTATTCATCGCGCCAGAAATGCCCCGCCGTGAAGTTTTGATAGCGGAGCATGTCCAGCACTCCCACGGCAGGGAGGCAGGCACCGAATAAGTCGGGACGCTGGGTGAGCGCCGCCCCCACCAGGAGCCCGCCGTTGCTGCCTCCCATAATCGCCAGCTTGGGGGTCGACGTGTACTTCTCGGCCATCAGCCACTCGGCAGCCGCGATAAAATCGTCGAACACGTTCTGCTTGTTGAGTTTCTTCCCCGCTTGATGCCATGCCTCGCCATATTCGCCCCCACCGCGCAGGTTGGGCACGGCCACCACGCCCCCCATCTCCATCCAGGTGGCATATGCCACTGAGAAATACGGCGACAGCGAAATATCAAATCCCCCGTAGCCATAAAGCAATGTCGGCAGTTGACCGTTGCGCTCCAAGCCCTTGCGATGGGAAACGATGATCGGCACGCGTGTGCCATCTTTGCTTGTGTAAAACGCCTGACGGGATTCAAACAGCGAGCGATCGAATTCCACTTCCGGTTGCCGAATGAGCGTACTTTTGCCCGTTTCCAGGTCAAGTCGATAAATGCTGGCTGGGCTGACGTAGCTGGTGAACGAGAAGAAAGTTACCGTGTCGCTTTGACGACCCGAGAAGCCGTCGGCAGAGCCAATTCCCGGCAGACCAATTTCGCGGAGCGGCGTCCCGTCGAGGTGATATGCTTTGACTTTTGAGATCACGTCTGCAAGATACGCGGCAACGATCTGGTCTTGAAAGAGCGTTACGCCTTCGAGCGTTGCCTCATCAGCAGGTATTATCTCGGTCATTTGCTCACGGATCGTTTTCTCTCCAACCAGGCTGGCCACATCAAGCGCGACGACCCGCTTGGTTGGTGCCTCGAGATCCGTAAGAAAATAGAGCTGCTCGTCGACGTTCCCTACAAACCAAAATTGATTCTCAAAATCCTCAACAAGTGGGCGAAACGCTGCATGAAGCGGCTCGTCCACACGGCGGAATAAAACTTGATTCTGAGGATCGGTGCTCCGCGAGATCATAAGGACCAAAAATTGGTTGTCGTCGGAACGCCTGAGTTCAAAGCTCCAAGTTGGCTCTTCAGGGCGACTATAAACGAGTGTGTCCTCCGCCTGCGAATCACCCAGCCGATGGAAATAGATCGCCGGGTTAATCGCCAAGGCTTGGTGCTGCTCGTCGGCTTGCGGCTCGGGATAGCGGGTATAAAAGAAGCCGGTCCCTTCTGCGTTCCACACGATGCCTCCCCAGCGTGTCCACTCCAGCTTGTCGGGAAGTTGTTCACCGGTCTCGACATCCATCACGTAGACCGTCGACCAATCAGAACCCGCATCTTTGCGTCCGTAGGCCAGGTACCGCGCATCATCACTCTCGGCCATGAATCCAAGTGAGATCGTCCCATCTTCGGACCACTTGTTGGGGTCGATCAGCACCCGCCCCTCACCATCGTCGGTGTCGGACACATAGAGGACCGCTTGATTCTGCAGTCCGTCATTTTTGAGATAGAAGTAACTGCCCGCCGTCATCGTGGGAACACTGTAGCGCGCGAAATTCCAGAGCGTTGTCAGCCGTTCTTTGATGGCTGTGCGCTCGGGAATCGCCTCCAGGTATCGCCGCGTTATCTCGTTCTCAGCCGCCACCCAATCGGCGACTTCTGCGGAGGTACGCACATCTTCCTCCATCCAGCGATAGGGGTCAGGAACGTCGACTCCATGAAACGTATCAACCTGATCCACGCGGCGCGCTTCGGGATATTTTAACGCGGCCTCTTTCGCTGCTGACTGATCAACGGTCGCCCAATGCGGCGCGAACAAAACTAAAAACAACGCATTTCGCAAACAATGCATGTATCAATCCTTCTTTTTGATCTAGCCAGCAATGGGCGGCATTGTAGCATAAATATCCAAGTCTTCACGCTCTCCGAGAATCGCAAACAACTCGCAAATCTGAGCGAGCCCCTTGGCAAACCGGAACTCTTCGCCCGATTTGCTACTTTTGCTTCCTAGCACGAAATAATCCGCGGTCGGATTCAGAAAACTGAGTTGCTCAGTCGCCTGACCATCGTCCTCTACAAAGTCTTTGCTACCTGCCCCGGTAGTATCGACGATACAATCTGCCGTGAACTCAGATCGACGTTCTCTCGAACCAAGACAGTAGATTTGCCAAGCGTCTTCTTTGGTTCGTTCAACGCTTAAGACCTCCATCTCTAATCGAAGCGACTCCGCTATCAGGTCTGATTCAGCCAGTGGTTTGAGATAGTGTTGATGATACTCTGCGGCGGAAAGCCTGGCCGAACCCGCCGGACATTGCCATTCGGAATCCTGAGCCACGAGCGCTGCCACACCCAGTGTCGAGGCATGATCGCGAAACGGGCCCTCAAGCATTCGCTCCCCTGCGTCATGAACCTGCTGGGCAGGCAACTTCGCTCGCTCAAATACTTCCGCGCTGTACCCCAGATAGCGGGCATAGAGCGCAGCTTCGAGTCCAATGGGGCCTGCTCCCAGAATCGCGATACGTGGTTGGGGATCATTGTCCATTGGTTAATTCCATTTTACTCCGATCGCTTACGCTCGCGGCTCGCCTAGCTGCTTGCGCTGCGATAGCTCCAAAGCGCCCATTTGAATATCCAGCGGCTTCCTAACAAGCTACCCAACGTTGCCACGATGCCAAACCCCGCTAGCCAGGAGTGTTCCCATTCGAGTGGTTTGGCCAGCAAGCGTGCCGGCACATTGATGACCACCAGAATCGGGATCACAAAGGTGAACAATTGCCGAAGGGGCGTTCCCCAGGGGCCCTCGTAGATTTCCATCGGATAACGGGAGAAATTTGTGATGTAGAACCAGAAATCGTAGAGGGATTGATTGCGCCCCAGCCAAATGCTCGTCGCCGCCAAAGCGATCATCACGCTATACATGATCAAGACTCCCATCAACACATATGCCGGGTACAAGAACACCTGCCACAGCGAAAGTTCGAATCCCTTGATCCGCGGCACAGCGTAGATCAACAGCAACACCGCGACGAAGAAATTTCCCAGCGAGGACCAGCTAACCCGCCGGAGCGAAACCAAAAACTGGGTATCGATCGGTTTCAATAGCGCAAAGTCGAGCCCGCCGGTGCGAACCTGCTCGCTCAATTCCTCGGCATTGGGCATAAAAAACGCCTGCACGAGGCTGTTGACAAACATGGTCGTGGCTATGAACACAAAAAACTCATACTTGCCCCAGTCGGCAATATTTGGTGTGAACTGGTACACAAGTGTGTAAAAACCCAGATTCATGATCATCCAGGACATGGATGAGATAGTATCGATCAAAAAGTTCGTACGAAACGTCATGTCCCGCACCAAACTGTTGCGGACGAATGTAAGAAAGACACCAAGATAAGAAGAAATGCGGAATTCGGAATGCGGATTGCGGGATTGAGCTGCACTACTTTTGTCTGTGCCCTCGTTTCCCCCTTTTTCATTCCGCATTCCGCAATCCGCATTCCGCATTCTTTTCCTATCCTCCATAGCCGCTGTAGCGATTGAAACCGGCTTGCATCGACACACGACACAGAACGATAAACCCCAGGATCCAAGCGGTCTGGATCATGAGCCCGTGGACGAGTTCAGTCCCTTGCACCTTTCCCAAAAAAACTGCCGCTGGAAAATACGCCATGTACTTGAACGGAAGGAAGTCGACGAACGTCTTCCAAGGCTCGGGCAGAATCTCCAAGGGAAACATGTGTCCTGAGAAGAAAAACGTAAACAGCATGTACACAAACAACAATGAGGACACCTCGAGAAACCAGAAGGCGATCATTCCCATCGTCGCTTCCAAGAAAAATCCCAGTAGAAATGCCAGAACCAATGAAAGCAGAAATGCAGCCATCACTTCGGCAGGGGGCCAACCAGGGAAGTAACTCCGGCAGAGATAGTAAACTAAGGCAAACGGTCCTGCTGCCACAAGGTAGTAAACAAATTTGTGGGCAACACGCGCCAGCAGTAGATAGGTAACAAGATCAATGGGTTGGATGAGAAACTTTTTGATCTCCCCCTCACGAACCTGGCGGGCAATCCCAGAGGCCAAACCGGGCATGCTCGAAAATGCCCGAGCCAGCATCGTCAGAAGATAATAGGCCACCACATCGTTACGGGTGTATCCTTTAATCAGTCCACTCCCTGCCGCGGCGAACACCGCTGTCCAGAGAAAAATCTGGGTCACAATCGGGAGAAATCGCATCAAGGTCCCCAGGGCAAAGTCTCCCCGATAGACCAGTCGTTCTTCAACACAGATCTTCAGGATCGTCCACCAGGTTTGAGCGCGAGCGAGCATGGGCTTGATTGGTGGCTATTGGCTAGTGGTTCTTGGTGGGTTTTCTGTCATTTCAAATTGATTTGGCTGCTTGCCCTTGCGGGTTGCTTTTGTCCGTTGCGTAGTTCATCACTCTTTTGCTGCTCGGCCGAGAATGAGAATAACTCCGCGATGACCTCTTCGAGTGGTGGGTCTTCCACGCTGATATCTTCGAGCGTATTGTTGGCCAGCACGGAAGACAGGACTTGTGAAATGCTACCGCGATCGACACGCAGGCGGGCCTTTGGTTCGACGACTTCCAACACATCACCATAGCGGGCCAGATCGCCAGGCATGCTGCCATCAGCAAATTGCAGCGAAAGTATCTTGTGACCACTGAAGCGGTCGATGATCCCGGCCAAGGAGCCATCGTAAATGATCTCTCCCTGGGCAATAATGACCACCCGCTTGCAGAGTGCAGCCACGTCCTTCATGTAGTGGCTCGTGAGCAGGATCGTAATTTTCCTCTCCTGCTGGTAGTACTTCAAGAATTTTTGAATATTGTGCTGGGCGATTACATCAAGACCAATCGTGGGCTCGTCGAGAAACAGCACATCTGGCGAGTGGAGCAGCGCGGCCGTTAGTTCCATTTTCATTCGTTCGCCCAGTGACAATTCGCGCACCGGTCGGCCGAGGAGGTGGGCCACATCCAAAAGATCGCACAACTCATCACGGGTTCGCACAAAGTTCTCGTGCTCAATGCGATAGATTTTTTCATGAAGCGCGAACGATTCCTGCGCCGGAAGGTCCCACCACAATTGATTTTTCTGGCCCATCACCAAGGCGAATCGTCGACGGTATTCATTTTCCCGTAGCCAGGGAACATGCCCTAACACACGAGCTTGCCCGCCGGTAGGACTGATCACACCTGAAAGAAGCTTAAGCGTCGTTGTCTTTCCCGCTCCGTTGGGCCCCAAAAAGGCCACGAATTCGCCCTGGGCCACGTCGAGATCGATTCCCTTCACAGCGTCCACATCGCGATACTCGCGATGGAACAGCCCTCGGATCGAAGCCACGAGTCCTTCGTTTTTCTGATAGACGCGGTAAGACTTCTGAAGCTGGCGAATTTCAACGGCGTTCATAGATAAGCGATTATAGGCTTGTCATGCCCCGACGCACAGAGCCAGACATTCTTGCTTATGAGCGAGCCGGGTCGTCTCGACCCCGATATGCTGGTTAGTGGTTGGTCACCGGTGTTTCTCCGTCTAAACTGGTGTAACGCTTCCCTAGCCACCAGCCACAAACCACCAGCCACTTTCGGCCACCCACCCATGCTCAAACGTCTTGAATCCTTGATACGGCCCTGGGCGATCCCCAATCTGACGGCGATTATCATCGCCGGTCAAGTTCTGTTGTATGCAGTACAAATTGCCCGCAACGCCGGCAATATGGGGGGAGATGCGCTCTCCATGATTTATCTGGAACCAGGCATGGTGCTCCAGGGAGAAGTATGGCGACTCTTCACATTTGCCTTTGTGCCTCCTCAAATTGAATTGATCTGGGCATTTTTCTATTTTTATCTTTTTTATCTCTACGGTACGACCCTCGAACATGAGTGGGGAACCGTACGCTATAACCTGTTTCTGCTCATAGGCCTCATAGCCAACGTGATCGCAGCATTCGTGGCCTGGCACTTCGGCGCAATCGATCATGCCAGTAATACTTTTCTATACAGCACGGTATTCCTGGCATTTGCCCGTTTGTTTCCAAACTTCATTCTTAATCTGTTTTTTATCTTGCCAATCCAAATCAAATGGCTGGCCCTCTTGATGTGGCTGGGATTGGCCTTTGGCCTTGTCACGGGCGATTGGATGCAACGCCTGTTGATTGTAGCCTCCGTCTTCAACTATCTGGTCTTTTTCGGGCGGGATCATTGGCGGGATGTTAAGCAAAAGCGGCGTCGCCGCTCTTACCAGGCCCGCACTGAAAAAGCGGGAAAGCCGCCCGTCCACACATGCCGCATCTGCGGACTCGACAGCAATACTTCTCCCAAGACATCGTTCCGCTACTGCTCCAAGTGCAGCGGGCAATGTTGCTATTGTCCGGAACACATTCGAGATCACGAACATGTAGTCGAAGTTGAAAATCCGGTTTAGCCGCGCCGCGTCGCTGAGTTCTGCTCGACAAAGCGAAACAAATGGTTAGATCCCACACTAACAGCAATCAGATTTGGATGAGGAAAAATCATGTTACTGGCTCACATGGTCCATGAAGCAACTCACACGGTCACCCAATCAGGAATTGGATTAGGTTCCGCAATTGCAGTCGTCTGTTCCTGGCAACGAAATCGCTCGATCTTATGGGCGATTGTGGCGGGGCTGCTAAGCTGGTTTTACGTCATTTACTTCGCTCTGACTCGCACTCCCAGCGAAATGCCGTAGATGTTCGAGACTCTCCTTGGGACTCCTATCACAGGTTTCGCTCGTTGAGTCAGCACGATAATCCCAGAAACACAAACAACGCAAAAACTCAACCGGCTGCCAGTTCAACAAGCTCGGCGGCGAGCTTCTTCCGTTTGGGGCACCCATTGCAGTTCCACCACTCCGAAGCCTGCAGGCTGGACCAAGGTTCTGATAGAGGGACTTGCTCCAACTGGTCGCGTAGTTCATCCACTGACTGGAAGCGGTCCTCGGGTTGTTTTTCCAGGCAGCGGAGGATAATCTCTTCCAACTCAATCGGTAGCGTGGGATTCCATTCACGGGGAGGCACGGGGGACTCGCTGGCGTGGGCGATGAGTACCTTGATCGGTTGGGGGTATTCAAACAGTGGTCGGCCGGTAACCATCAAATACATGACCGCTCCCAGAGAATAGATATCGCTCCGCTCGTCTACTGCATTGCTGCCGGTCGCTTGCTCCGGTGACATATAGAGTGGCGACCCAGTGATTGAACCTTCTTGGGTCAGTTCCACGTCATCCGCTTCTTTGGTTGGTTTGGCCAGACCAAAATCCAGGAGTTTAGCGACGTCGAACTGCCCGCCCCGGTATGCACAGAAGATATTTGCCGGTTTAATATCGCGATGGACCAATCCTTGCGAGTGCGCCTCAGCCAGCGCATCGCAAACTTGTTTCATCAGGTAAACCACCCGACCGGCAGGCAACATGCCATACGTGCTGACCAGTTCGCCAATGTTGTGGCCAGGCAGAAATTCCATCACATAGTAAAAGGTCCCATCGTTTGTTCGACCGTAGTCGTAGATGTCTATGGAGTTCCAGTGGGAAAGCTTTGCGGTGGCTTGCACTTCGCGTTCGAATCGAGCCAAAACCTTGGGATCGCGAGTCTTTTCGGGCCGAATGATTTTAATCGCGCAGGGGCGTTTCATCATGTGGTGTTCGGCGAGATAAACTTCTCCCATACCACCCGAGCCGAGCATCTGCCGAAGTCGATATTGGCCAAGTTGTTTCGCAGTGAATGCTTCTTGGCGGAGATTTCCAATCGTGCGAACGCCTGTCGTGCCTATCGCGACCATCAAGACGGACGAGAGGAATTGATCGACAAAGACCCCTCGAAAGAGTTCCATGTGAGCTAGTTCTGCAAAAGCAGGGAATGTGAAATAAACGAAAGCAATTACTGCTAGCGGTGCCAAACCCATCAGACTCAACACGACCAATGCGCGTTGCCATGTATTGGGAATAAATACCGAGTACGTAAAGACCAACAGCAACCATACTCCACCAATGTCGGGAATATGGGAGTGGCCATCCGGTAATTCTGCACACTCAACAAGCTGTTCATAATTCAGCAGGAGGAAGAATAAAGCTGGTGCACCAAAGACAAGCCATTCCGTAAAGCGAAGGTGTTTGAGTACATGGTTACAACGAGCGCACATTCTCTGTGCTAGCAGTGCTAGCAGTGCTGTCACTCCGGCATGGCACCACAGCATCGTTTGAGAATGAGTCGCGAAATAACGGGTCGGCGACAGTAAAGCCCAGATCAGATAAGCGGCGAAGCCTGCGCATAAGAGAAGTGCCACTATGCGGAGCCGATCACGCAAAATGTTCAGTGTTTCCTGGGATAGTTCGGGGGAACTTCCCTCAACGAGCGCGATATTTCGTTTCAATGGAACTCGTAGATTCCGCTCAACTGTTTCCGCCACTTCCAACACCGGGAGTGGTGATTCGATCGTTTCGGCGTAACTCGGTGAGTCGGAAGTCACCGGGACGTGATTATTGTTTTCAGGTTCCATCGAATTTATCTGCTGGACAATGCCAGCAAGCTGAGTGATATTCCTACTATCGTACTCTAGTGACCCCTTTTGGGGCAGGGGCGAAAGAAGTCCACGGGAAAATGGGCTTCCGAAGCGGTTTCCCGAACGGTTTCTTTTAGCCAACGTAGTACTACATGGGTGATGCAAGAGAGCAACAGGATGTTGCCCAAAACTTGCGCGTTCGCTGACCAAGTGGATGGACAGCAACACGCTCTGCGGAAGGATCCTCGGAACTGGACCCGGTAGGCTTGTCGAACCGCCAAGTCGTGAAAAGTTTTCTCTGTACCTGGGATTTGTGTACTAGGCTTCTAGTGTAATTGCCGCTGGCACAATCCTGCTTTTCACTACTTTTCCTTACTTGGCTGTTTCTTCTGAGAGGCTTCCACCTCGGTTCAATCTCGATAGCACACGACTCTTAATTGCTTACTCGATCACACGCAGAGCGTTGATGGATGAGTTGCTGCTTGGAAGAGTCGCCGACAAGGCACCCATCTATGGTTAATCACCGCAAGAATCAATTCGACTGGAAAGGCCACATCGAAACCTTGGAAGATCGACGGGTCATGTCGGCAGACCCGCTCAGTGGATTGTTGGGCACAGGTATTGTCCATCACGCTTTCGACGAAGCGATCGTTCACCATGGATTTGTGGAGGAATCACGATCGATAGAACACCACCTTGAATCAGGACCTGACTTCTGGCTAGACCCAAATGAGACCTACGATCTCGAAGCTCGGCTTGGTGAGATTGAGCAAACACTTTCGAGCGCCCACGGTACGACGGGACTTAACCAGGTTTTGTCTGACTACGGCTTCACTGGAAAAGGACAAACGGTCGCAATCATCGACAGCGGTATTGCCTACAGACACTTTGCCCTGGGAGGTGGGTTGGGAGCGAACTATCGCGTTGTGGGCGGCTATGATTTTACTGAGAACGACTCTGATCCCTATGACGACGGTCCGGGTGGTGCGCACGGGACTCATGTCGCTGGCATCGTCGGCGGCAACGCGGGAAGTGATCATGGCGTAGCGTCCGGCGTAGACCTGGTAGCCTTGCGGGTCTTTGATGACTCAGGTGCTGGCTACATGAGTTGGGTAGAAAGTGCATTGCAATGGGTTTACCAGAATCGCAATTCTTTCGCGAATCCTATTACTGCGGTCAATCTTTCGCTTGGAGTTCCCGGGTACAATTCAAGTTCCCCATTAATTACTAGTTTGGACGATGAATTCGTTCAACTAAAGTCAGCCGGAATTTTCATCTCCGTTTCTGCGGGGAATGATTTCGCCAGCTATAACACACCAGGACTAGGAAATCCTGCCTCGAGTCCCAATGTAGTGCCAGTGATGTCGGTGAGGGATAATGGAGCTCTTGCTGGTTACAGCCAGCGCGCCACGCACGCAATTGCCGCTCCTGGCTCCTCAATCCGCAGCACCGTCCCCGATTACAAGGGTAACAACAACGGAATTGACGATGACTATGCCGTTTACTCGGGAACCAGTATGGCTGCACCCTACATTGCTGGGGCGAGCGCCTTGATCCGCGAAGCAATGCAATTTGTCGGTTACACGGGGATCACGCAGGACACCATCTACGACCACATGATGGCCACTGCGACGGAGTTCCTCGACGCCGCGACCAACCTCACCTTCAAACGCATCAATATCGAAGCAGCCATCAACGCCTTGATGCCTTCCGACGACTACGGCTCCACTCTGGCCACTGCCTTCAACCTGGGAACGCTCACGACAACTGTCAGCCAGAACGGTTTGATCGGCACACTCAACGACATTGATTACTTCAAGTTTACAGCCGACAGCAATGGTACGGTCACATTCTCAGCTAACAACATTACCCACGATCTGGCGGCTGCTTGGACAGTAGATGGGAGCTCTGGTACGGTTAGTGGCAACCAAGGCGAGGTATTTACCTTTGACGTCGTTGCCGGACAAACTTATACCGTCGGTTTCTCCTCGAGCGATGGCTTGGGTTATTACACACTTGATGCCAGCCTCGAAAGCAGCTTCTCTTATGTCGATTGGGGTACCGTATCTTATTCTCAACTCACGGGACTTTCTGTTGCTGGAGAGAGTTGGTATCGCGTCCAGGCCAGCCAGGCAGGTTATCTGACCGTTGAAGGAATCTATGGTGCGCAGGGTGGTCAGGTCAACGTCATGCTTTACAACGCAAACATGCAAATGGTGGCCTCCGGCAACGCGGTGAATGGCACGTCGCGAGTTGACGCTTATGCAACCGCTGGAGAGGAATTCTACATTTGTGTCCAAGGAACCAATAACCAGGTCGATTATCGATTAAGTAATTTGGTTTCGGTCAGTGGCACAACAGTCAACGTCGCGGGAACCGCAGGCGATGACACCTTCAGTTTCACGGCAGGTAATACTCATCTGGTGACCGTCAATGGTGTGACTCACCAATTTGCCTCTATCGCAGTTTCGAATGTGAAGTTCAATGGTGGTGCCGGGACAGATAGCATCGTCATCACGGGATCGTCGGCCAATGAAGTGGCCCTCATGGGGTATCAAAGCGCTCAATTGAGTTCAGCAAACCTGACGGTGACTTCCTCAAAGATAGAGAACGTCGAGATTATTGGGGGAGGGGGCCTGGATACCGCTTATCTTTATGGCTCGTCTGGAGTTGACACTTACACAACTTATGGTGATCGAGTCACCATGACTGGAAATGGGTTTTCAAACCAGGCTACCGACTTTGATACGACGTATGGATATGGTAATACTGCAGGGGACGTAGCCCACATGTACGGATCTGCCGGCAAGGATGACTATCGTACCTACGATGATCGCGTAATCATGTCGGGGGCAGGTTACTACAACCGCGCCATGGGATTCAAAGAAACCTATGGCTATGCCAACAGCACAAACGATGTGGCCTGGATGTATGGCTCCACTGGTGACGATACTTATCGCACCTATGGCGACCGCGTTGTGATGTCCAGCAGCAACTACTACAACCGTGCCACGGGCTTCGCCACAACCTGGGGTTATGCAAACAGCGTGGGAGATATCGCGTGGATCTATGGATCTGCCGGCAGCGACAAGTATTACTCTTCGAGTACTCACTCGGTGATGACCGGAACCGGATATTATAATTCGGCAACAGGCTTCAAAAATACTTATGCCTATGCAGATAGCTCTGGCGATCAGGCATGGATGTATGGCTCCCCTGGCGACGACACTTATCGAACCTATGATGATCGAGTAGTCATGTCTGGCGCAGATTATTACAACCGCGCCACGGGCTTTCGTATGACTTACGGCTTCGCAAACAGTGCCGGCGACACAGCTTGGATGTACGGTTCGGCTGGAGACGACCTTTACCGCACCTACGATGTTCGCGTCGTTATGTCAGGTAGTAATTTTTACAACCGGGCTGATGGGTTCAAGCAGACCTACGGCTTTGCCAATAGCCCTGGCGACATCGCCCTGATGTATGATTCGGTGGGCGACGACCATTTCCGGGGATATTCCAATCTCTCGGTCATGTCCGGCAATGGATATTACAACCGAGCCACGGGCTTCGCAAAAGTGACGGGATTCGCAAGTTCGGGAAATGATACCGTGTGGCTGCATGATGGCACGGGAAATGACACGGCCACCGTCAATAATGCTGGCATGACCCTTGCGCTTAGTTCTGGCATCCTTCTCGAAGCGAAGGGATTCGACACCGCCTTGCTCTATGGACTTAATGGGGGAGTGAATACTCTTGATGTCGAAGCAGTGGACTATTATTTTGCCACGATTGGGCAATGGGTTTGAACCTAGCCCTAGCTTGAGTCTTGGTGGTCAAGCAGCTCGTTTCTTTACCGAGCTGTTTGTTTCTGAATTTTGACCGAGCATTTCGTTGATCAACTCTCGAAAAAACGCTTGTCGACGAGCAAACCGAAATTGATCGTCAACGCGCTTTGCGGCTCGTTTGCCCATCTCAGTGGCGGCTTTTTGATCGGTCAACACTTGTTCCATTACCTCCGCGATTGATTCGGGAGATTCATCAGCAACATAGTATCCGCATTCGCCAACTACTTCAGGAATCGCAGTCTTGCGATTGACAATGACCGGTGCACCGCATGCCATCGCTTCCGCAATCGCCACTCCAAAACCCTCATGTCGGGAACATTGGTAATAGGCTCCGCAGTTTTGCATGTAGTGAATTTTCTGCTCCTTCGATATCTTGCCGAGAAACTCAACTCGATCCTCAAGTCCCAATTTCTCACACCGTTTCTCCATCAAAGCTTGACCTTCCATAGGTTCCCCTGCAAGGACCAGGCGAGCATCGGGAAACTTCTCACTCACTCGTTTAAATGCCTCAAGCAATTCGATCTGCATCTTTCTGCGGACGTTGTTAGCATTCTTCCAGGCAACGTTGAAAACGACATTTGGCATCGATCGTTTATTCGCGGGATTTGCCAGGTGATACTCATCCATCACAATGTGAGGGCACAGCAATGGATTGCGTAGGTGCATTAACTGCGACAGGCGGTCGATCATGTACTGACTGACGAATACACTACGATCGGCAAATCTCAACCCAGATCGCACGAGAAAGCGGTACAGCCACGATCGCTTTTCGTAGAGATCAGGCTCGAGCGAACCGGTGACGCAGATCGGCAGACCACGCATTTTTAAAACAGGACCAACCAGCCAGAGCCAGTTCCACCACCAAAGGAAAACGAAGTCAGTCTTCGCTGGGACCTCTCGTAAGCTGGTAGCAACCTCTACCTCATAGCCAAGTGAGCGCAAAATCTCCAGATCTTGTCGGTAGAACTCGGTAGACATCAGCCGGCTACGATCCAGTCGATAAACGAGAAATGTCACATGCATTAAAGAGTACCTTTACCTGGTCGAAATGGGCGAGAGTTACCGCTTCGAGTGGATAAATATCCCGACGGCTGATGCTTCAGATAGGGGCGAGCCACCGGCAGACGCTTGCTTGGATTGCGCATGGTGCTGGTTCTTCTCCTCCGTTGGGTTCCGCTAGCGACAAGTTTGCAAAAACTGTAGACGCCAGCCATCTCGAAAAAGAACATGACGAACAACACAAACATTTCGTATGGTTCACCACGATGAATTAACACCAGAAAGCGACCGCTCAGCGGACCGACCCAAATGAACATGAACAGCGAAGTCTGCATCCGCTGAAGCAGCCAACAGTAAAGCATGCCGTGTAGAACGACGACTGGCAGCCCGTACCAACCCCAGAAGTTGATATAAATATCCCCCAGAATCGAGGGGGGCACGGTAACTTGCAGCTCTTCGGGTCGGCCATGCACCTCAAGCCCAAAAATGATGTTTGTATCGGGTGGTTTGAGATCAGGGAATTTCGATTCTTGCAGAAAGAATACTAACATTCGCCGATAGGTAGCCGCATCAAGATAGGGATGGCTATGAGGGAATGTTTCGATGGCTCCTACCAGGTTCCAACTGTAGCTCAGGGGGTCCCGATCCCACATGCCACTGTATGCAGTGGCTGTGCATAGAATCTTGGCTCCTTCAAGCAAACTGACCGAGTCTTGTCTCTGTCTCAGTTCAAACAATCCGATCGCCAATGCTAGTGAGACTAAACCAACGATCGCAGTCATGGCGACACGTTTGGGAGAGACCTTGAAGCGAATACTACCCGCTACCAGTAGCGTTACGATCAATGCCAAAGGGATCGACCTTGTCCCTTTGGAGAAAACAAAAAAGAACACGCCACTGGCTATAGGCACGTAAGCCAACGTTAAGAGTTGATAACGTCGATTGAGGAAGACACCGATAAATGCAGGTGCGTAGACAAAGCTCATCAAATGGGAAGCTAATACAGTGAGTACACCTTGGTTCTCAAATCGGAATGCGAAGCGCCCAGAATAAAGGATGTCCAGTAGAGAAATACCCTTGGCATACATCACAAGCAGCTGCCCCGAGATGGTAATGGCAATGGAGAGCCAAAAGATGTTTGCGAGCATTCGTTGAACGTGAGGTTCGCTGATCTTCTTTAGCAGGGCCCGTTTTTTGGGGATTAATTGCCACAAGGGTTGTCTGATCAAGCCGAATCCCACCATGAGCAGTAACACTCCTGCAACAGTGTACCAGGCTGCTTTGACCCGAGAGTCCATGCTGAAAATGTTTACATAGGAATCCGAGGACTGCATGATAGGGGCGAGTCCAAAAATCAGACCAAATGAACTGAAGAATGCAAATTCTCCAAAGCGATAGTCCAGGTTCCGGACATGCCGCACGCACACCACAGTGCAAATCAGCAGGACGATTGTGCAAGGAATGGTAAGCATGAATTCGGTTAGTAATAATGATCGTTTCGAATGCGACTGTCTTGGTCAGGCTTCTTACCTGCTTCAGCTAGGCTGCTAGGGCAAGAGTTGCTGTATGGCCGGGTTTCTTAAAGTAGAGCGACACACCAAGGTAACCACCGTGGTCCGTAAATTGGGCGTGAAAATCTTCTATGCCAACTTTCTGCAGCAATCCAAGCACGAGGTTTAAGTCATAATCGTTCATCTGCATCATGGGAGCAGAGAACGGTCGACCGCGAAGTAGATTGATCATGTTGTGAGCAAATGGTACCCACTTTTTGGTCCACGAAATCCACCGTATGTTACGATTTGCTTTCGCGTACGTCAGATGAAATACACCGATTCCATGGTCGGTGATGAGATCTACCAGTTGGGAAATGATAGCCAACCCGCGAGAAGTCGGAATGTGCTGCAGGACAATATAAGTGTGGACAAGATCAAACTTTTGGTCCGATGCAGCCAGCAAGGTTTGACTTTCGGTGAACTCAATATTGGTGATACCTCGTTTTTGGCAATTGACTTTTGCTTCACTCAACATTGCGGGAGAAATATCAACCGCGATGACCGTTTCGGCAAATTCTGCAAGCGGTATGGAAAGTCGTCCGACTCCGCAGCCGAAATCCAGCACTCTGCGAAAATGGTGTGGGGCATCGACCCGAGTGCGAGCCATAGCAAGCATTTGATGGACATAATTCTGGCCCGATTGAAAGAAGCTTTTCAGATCTACGTCAGAGATTGACTGCCGTCGATAGCGAGGTTGCGAGAGCACGCCGAAATACGGGTCATCCTTACCAAACTTCTGCCAGGCGCGATCTGTGCCACTGCATGCCATCAAAAAGATTTTCCTTAGTTAATTATTTGTGACGCAGGAATCCCTCACCCGCGCCTGGGAGAATCAGCGACTGATTAGTCGGAGTCTCACCAGCGATTGTCTCACAACTTCCCGATCGGCAGCATCGAATACACTTCGCCAACCGAACCATCCTCCGATTGCCAACAACAAGAACGTAACCATTGGTCTCACTGCAAGCGTGAGCTGCGATGTGGCAACGGCCACGATTGCGGGAATTAGTACGGCAAACACCACCGGTCGAACCACAAAATGCTCGCCATAAGATTTCCAGTCGATGGCAAGAGCTGGCAGGATTAGAAACGGAACACCCAATCCTGCCAAGACTGATGCAACAAATCCCCCTGCGGCGATGCCTACCAGCGGATCAGCAAACCCCATTGCAAAGCCTATTGCTAGCACGACCGTCAGCACGGCTTTGGTCGCCATCAGGAGGGAGAGTCCTCGCTGACGATTCATAGCTAGCAAAAAATGAATGGAAGTAGATGAAAGTGTATCGACCAGGAAAGCTCCTACGACGAGCACAAAGACTGCATTTCCCGGGTAGCAATCGCTTTGTAGCCATGTCTCCACAAACACTTTTGCAAAAGGTACGAACAAAGCCACAATCAATGCAGACACAATCATTGTGCCTTTAGTGAGTAGCTTTGCAATTTTTGTCAGAAGCACCGCATCTCGATTCGCCTCCCACATCACAACGTAGGGCTGCACAGCACGTGGTAGTGAGACAACGAAAGAATACGCAGCGACTCGAAATATACTGGTGAGCAGAAAGAAAGGAGGGGCAAATGCCAATGCAGTGAATCGAGGCACCAGCAGTGCGGCGATGCTTCGGTCCAATACTCCAGCCGCGCTGATCAGAAAAAAAAAGCCCGAATTCATGGCCAGCGGACGCAAGAATTTTGCCCGAAAATTCGATATTCGCAGACATGCCCAAATGCCACAGTGTGACGAAGAAAGGGAGATTGCGGCTGTCGACAGAAGCAACGAGGTATTCACGACGATCGTCAATCCCACGAGGCTGACGCCTGACACCAAAGCGATCGCAGTCGTAGCAAGCGTAAATAGTGTTCCTCCGATTTCCCAACCCACTCGCAAGGGCAGCCTTCGTACGCCGATCAGCAGACCTGGAAAGACCAGCATGGGAATCCGGGCCAATGCCAGGACCGTAGAGAGCACAAGACAAACGCGGAGCAAAGGCTCGAAATGGGCATCGCTTGCCGACAAAAAAATGTCGGCCAGCGGAAGTGTCATTATGAGTGCGACAGATATCACACCAACCGGCAACACAATTAGCCAATAGAGCACATGAGCCGTGGCCATGATCTCACTGATCTGGTCAAGTCTGCCACGGGTGTAGGCCTTCCCGATTTTGTTGACTATGGTTTGCCCGAGCCCTGAGTCAGATAAACTCAGATACATGGTGACCATGCTGATAGTTATCCACAGGCCATAACGCTCCTGTCCCAGCATTGAGACCATCAGCGGCATGATAAGTAGGTTGGAGCACGCACGCAGGAAAGTATTCGTAATTATCAGAAGATTGGATGCCAGCGCATCGCGGGTTCCCGTTCCACTCGAGCTTGTATGCCCGATCGCTGAATTAGCAGTCAGCTCAGTTCTCGCCAAACGTGGAGTTACTCGGCGAGTTAGGGGAGTTGTTGCTGGCATGATGAACTTGCTCTGGTTCAGGCAGCTTGAGCGTGGCTGTGCGAGTGGCTGCAAGTGAAAGACGCTGTCGCAAGTGTGATAACCTCAGTGACGCACTGCGCGATGTACCGCATATGTGTACTCGAAAGTGTAGGATCCACCAGAAACATCAAACTTGTCTCACCGAGCTCTTTTGCAACCGGATGTCGTGCGTTAGGTCTCCATTCGGCTGGAAATGCCTCTTCCAAATAAATCTCGCTACACGATCCGCTGAAGCAGGGAACTCCCCGTTGGCGGAGTTCTAGAATGATTCGATCCCGATTCCAATCTGAGGCCAACAAATCGGGACGCACGAAGCTATAGAATTTGTAGTTACCATGCAAAAATTCAGCCGATGGGATCGGGGTACGTAATGCCGGGCATTTCAGGCATGCATCAGCCAACTGGGCGGCATTAGCACGGCGAGTTTCTCTCCAAGCTGGAAGTCGCTGGAGCATGATGCGACCAATGGACGACTGCACCTCGCTGAGTCGATAATTAGAGCCGAAGCCCTCATGCAACCAGCGGAATTGAGCACTGGGGGGGCTGACATGATAGAACGACTCTTGCCCCTTGCCATGATCTTTGTAGCTCCAGGCAGTTTGCCAGAGGACTTCGCTATTGGTGACCAACATGCCCCCCTCGCCTGCCGTAGTAAGAATCTTGTCCTGGCAGAACGAGAAGGCCGCCATATCGCCCCAGCTACCGACGGACTTTCCGCGATATTCTGCCCCGTGGGCTTGGGCACAATCTTCGATGACCGCTAGATTCCGGCTGTGGGCTAGTTCCAGGATCGGTTCCATGTCGCATGGCCAGCCAGCCAGGTGGACCGGAATGATCGCTTTGGTTCGACAGGTTAAATGGGGTTCAATGGTTTCAGCAGTGAGTGTCTGGCTGTCGCGGTCGACGTCGACGCAAACAGGCCGGGCACCCCGAGCTACCACACTGCTGGCAGTGGCAATAAAAGTCCGGCTGGGAACAATCACTTCATCTTCTGGACCAATGCCCAACGCATAGAGAGCAAGCTCGAGAGCTACCGTGCCATTTGCCAGCGCAATGGCATGTCTCGTGCCCACAAAATCGGCGAATTCGCTCTCGAATTGCCGACCTTCGTTACCCGTCCAGTAGTTGACCTTACCTGAGCGCAGTACCCGTGAAGCAGCCTCGATCATCTCCTCGTCAAAGACAGGCCAATTGCTGGCAACTTTCATTCTGTGGTGTTTTGGAGTTTGAGTCATTTCAGGCCGCTTTCTGTCTTTGGGCGATTTGTGTCGAGATGTCGCCGAGTTGGGCTCGCTCTCCGGTACCAGTGACAGTTTGCCAGATGTACCACAGGTCAGATTGCCAACGGTAACTGCGGGCATACTCTGCGTTAATCCGCATTTTGTCTGGAAACAATATTGACGCGTTAACCCACTCTGGATCAGCGCACGTTTCGAGGATTTCTTCCTCGTTGCGATATTTCAGCGATGCCGGTCCTGTGATGCCTGGTCGCACGGTCAGCACGAGGGGTGCTTCTGTTTCGAGTCGCCGCGCAATCTCAGGAACATCGGGTCGCGGACCGACCAGGCTCATGTCTCCCTTGAGCACATTAATCAACTGTGCCAACTCGTCGACTTTTGCACGCCGAAAAAAATGACCCCAGCGCGTGATGCGTGGATCGTTTTGACGTGTTACATGGGTAGTCATTCCTGGCATATCGCGCATGGTGCGGATTTTGATAATTGAGAATTGTTTGCCGTTGAGTCCAATTCGTTTCTGCAAGTAAAAGCCACTCTTCTTGGTGTCAATTCGAGCAATGAGTGCGGCCAACCCAATCATCCATCCCAGGAGCACCAATCCTAAGATCGCTCCTGCTACGTCGATGATCCTTTTAATCCGTTTCTGAAAACGCAAATTTGTCATGGTGGAATTGATTCACGCAGCAAAGGACCGTTGTTGCTCATGATATTTTTCATTGATTGCCGTCGTTTCTTCCCAGGAGTATCCCAGCTCGGTCATCAGCTCGACGACAAGCGGATGAATCTCAGACAATTGTTCTTCGGAGAGATCTTGTTTCCACAGGGCAAGCGAACCCCGGAACATGTTTTCTTCAATCCAATGAACAATTGCACTTTCCCAGGGTAAGTTCGTGAATTCCATAATCTTCCGACATTCGACGAGGGGCCGATTGATTAAATCCTCGTACCTCACCATCAGATAGTTTTCTGACGATAACTCGCGGCCTGATTTGAGTCCGTGTCGGATCGATTCACTCCATTGAATTGCACACTTTACCGCCAGCGAGTGGTGACTGGCATATTGTTCGGTAATAGGCGTGCGGATGCCCCAAAGTTTTCGATAGCGATCTTTGCCACAGCGTGCTTGAGCAATATCAAGTGCGTAGCGAATACCGTAATAGAGCAAGTCACTAGGGGGTACATAACGCGATTTCTTAATAAAATAACTCCATTGCAATGCTGTCCGCCGTCGTTTGATGGCAGAAGCCACTGAGCCTCGGGGATCGCGCACGACATGGATAATGCGACAGTCGGGAAATACAGTCTGCACATATTCCAATCGCACGATATTGTGATCCGTTCGATCGACAATCCGATCGCATCCGCTCGACATGGCGATCCTGTCAAAGGCATCGCGAATTCTCTGCCTAGTTCGAAGGGAGAGCATCGCGGGAGATAGCGTGTCGTAGGGATGACGACGGTGACCGGTGCGCCACAGGCAGTTGATTTCATAGGGAAAACTAAACACTCCCGCAGCGCGACCAACGAGCTCTGAGGTCATTTTCTTGCCCGACCTGGGAGCACCAACAATAAAAATAGGGTGGTGATGTTGCATCATGCGGCTCTCCGCAGTTGGTTTGCGACAGGTTGAGGGAAGTTATGCTGACCAGCAGGGTTCGCTGCATAAGAAGCGAAGATGTGCCGCCATGCGACAAGCGCATTATCACGTCCGTAGAATGCCTCGCTCCGTTTGACCAATGCCGCTTTGGCGGCTGCTGTCCAGTGGTGTCGTTCATCTCGAGCCTTGAGAATGGTTTGGGCGATCTTCCCTGGAATTGTGTCCCTGGGGACATAGCCAAAGGCGTGTTCAACGATGTCTGCAGCAAGTTGACTTTCGCGCTCAGCCAACAGCAACAGCGGGCAGCCAGCTGCAAGATACGTCATCGTCTTGCTCGGATACGCAACTTGGCAGACCCCTCTACGCAGCGAAACCACCCCCAGGTCTGAGCGTTTCATACAGGCAAAAGCAACCTCGACCGGTTGATGTGGCTCAAAAAACACCGTCTTGCCTATGAGATCGCTCGCTATTTGCTGAAGCGATTTTCTCTCAGCGCCTGCTCCCATAAAGATGAATTGGATATCCTGCTCAGCTCTGAGCAACTTGGCTGCTTCCATCAGACGGGCCAAGTCCTGAAAGTGTCCCATATTGCCGGCGAAAAAAACGCGAAATGGTCTCTGCGGTGACTCCTCAAAAATTTTGGGAAGTGCGTCGGCGGGTTGGTAGACATCAAGCGCGAAGTTGTTGACCACATAAAGGTTGTTTGCCAAATAACCCGGGCGTCGCCGCAACGTTCGCTTCATGTCTTCCGAGAGGACGACAACTCCCCCTGCCCTCTCACAACTCTTGGCATCCATGGCTTGTAGCCAGCGTGAGATCCGACCCTGTTTGAGTTGTTGAGCGAGAACCGCGCTCTCGGGATGGATGTCCTGGCAGTGCAACAAGTAGGGGATCCCGGTTAAACGGTTGATGAGTCGCAGTGCCATGCCCATCAGCACTGGCGGATGCGTGTTGGCCAGAATCAAGTCGTAATGTCGCAATAGCAGTACATGCAATACAGCACGGGAAACGAAAATCAGGTAATTCAATGCCCTGAGAACTCGTAAGTGCTTTCTTTCTGGCAGGAGTCGGATCCGACGGACATCGACTCCACCGAGCATTTCTCTGGCAGGCTGCTGTGTGTATTTGATGTCGTTGTATCCAGGCTGTGCCGTAAATACGGTGACCGAGCGATCTTGAGCCGCTTGGTCTTCCAGAATCGCCCGTAGAAGTCGGGCGTAAGGAGTCGCATCAGGCCAGTAATGGCGGTAAATGGCGAGGATTCTCAATTTTGGGGATTCTCCAGTTCACTCATGCCGCCACAATGCCATCCCAAAGGTGTCCTAGCTTGGCCGTGCCGAGGATCAGCTTCAGCACCCGGTAGGAAGTGTTCGTCACTTCGTACTCTTTGGCGATACCTTGCTGCCGATCGCAGGCGGCGCTTTCCACCACTAGTTGAACACTACGTAAAATTGTCTCCGGATCACGACCGGTTAATACAATGTGTCCCGTGTCCATAGCCTCTGGGCGCTCCATCGCAGTGCGCATCGTCACCGCGGGAAAACCGAGAATCGAACTCTCTTCGCTAATCGTGCCACTGTCGGAAAGAGTGCAATAGGCGTCGCATTGCAAGCGAACGTAGTCGTGGTATCCGAATGGAGGAAGAAACTTGACGAGTTTGTTCGATTCGAAATTGAGGTTTTCCAACCGATGTTTAGTACGTGGATGAGTACTCACGATGATCGGCAACTGATAGCGTTCGCCAAGTTGGTTGATCGCTTCAAGCAATTGAGTCAAATGCAGTTGCACATCCACGTTCTCAGCACGATGCATACTGACCAGGAAAAACCTTTGCGGCTCTAAGTTCAATCGATCGAGTATGTCACTTGCTGCGATGCCATCACGATTATCGTCGAGGACCTCGCGCATCGGTGAACCAGTGAGATAAATTCGCCGAGGATGAATTCCCTCAGCCAATAAATTGCGTCGTGCATGCTCGGTATACACTAGATTGAAATCGCTGATGTGGTCGATGATCCGACGGTTTAATTCCTCTGGCACGTTAAAGTCGAAACAACGGTTTCCGGCTTCCATGTGATAGACAGGAATCTTCATCCGGCGGGCGATAATCGCGGCGAACGCACTGTTCGTGTCTCCCAAGATGACGACTGCTTCCGGCTGTTCTTGGCGGAGGACCTCCTCGCTCTTGATGAGCACATCGCCCAGGATGCGACCGAGCGAGTCGCGACTGATCGAGAGGAAATGTTGCGGCTGTCGCACCCTGAGATCACGGAAGAATACCTCGTTCAGTTCGTAGTCTGAGTTTTGGCCCGTATGCACGAGCACATGATCGGTATGTTGATCCAAAAGTTGCATGACCCGTGCGAGCCGTATGATCTCGGGTCGCGTGCCGAGTATCGTCATTACTTTGAGTTTCTTTGCCATGTCAATGTCGTTTGTATGAGTAGGTCAAGCGACCTTCTCGAAAAATGTGTCAGTATCCTCAGCCGCGAAAATCTCATTGCACCAGAACATCGTAAGTAGATCCCGTTCGCCGACATTCTCGATTTGATGAGTATGAAGCACGGGAATAGAAATGAACTGAGGAGAATCGCCTGAGACGCGGAACTCATGTACTTGCGTGTCGTCCACTTTGCGGAGGCGAATCACTGCGTCGCCCTCCAGAACACAGAACCATTCGATCTTGCGCGTGTGAAAATGATTTCCGCGGATTACGCCGGGCTTCGTCGTCGAGAAAAAAACCTGCCCACCTCCAGCCATGCGGATGACTTCAAATAGTTTTCCTCGCTCGTCGGTATGCACTTTCGGGCGATGGCAATGTTGCTCCAGGTCCAGGTATGATAAGTAGGTAGCGTACAAACTGGCATCCAGCGGAGCGGAGATGTTTGGCACGGTGTCGTGCTGGGCATGGCTCGTATGGAAATGTTGCAGCTTGACCAGCAACTCACTAATCCGCAGTTTTGCCGTCCCGGCAAGCCGCACTGTCCCCTTTTCAGGAGTCTCCAGGCAAGTCATGATTTTCTGTACGAGGTCGTTAATCCAAATGAACTCGACCACATTGTCTTGATGGATATGCGGCTTTTCACCTTGGGCCAATTGGTGACAAAAGGTCGCTACCACCGAGTTATAAAAGGGACGGCAACCAGGGCCATACACATTGGGAATCACCAGATTCGTCGCCACGCGATTGGAACTCCGCGATGCCCAGGCGGCGAGTTGCTCCTCGCCATATTTTTTCGATTTGCCGTAGGCCTGATCGCGATCCCGCTGCGTGGACGAGGAGAAGACGATATGCAACGGATTGCCGACCAGGTCAGCCGCCGCCACGAGTTTATTTATAAGGGCTACATTGGTCGCAAAGATCTCTTCTTCGCTGCCACGGTTCATCCCTGCCAGATGGACGATTGCGTCACACTCGGCGACGAAATCTGCCAGAAGAAGCTCATCGTTCCACGTTTTACGCGGGCAACGGAGCACCTTTATTTCGGGACGATTCGTTAATGCTCGGATCAAGTGCCCTGCAACGAAGCCGCATGGCCCGGTGACGCCGACTGTTCGAGTTTTCATGCGGCCCTCCGGAGCTTCGCGGCTTGTGGACGCCATTTTTCAAGATCGCGGCGAATCTCGGGGAGTTCCAGCAGCAACTGTTGCGTTTCGCTGACTGATAGTTGAGGAGCGTTTTCAGAAGTGTAACCTTCGCGAGCGATGGTGTCGGAGATGATTCCACGCACGAAATAGTCGTCATAGTTTTCGTCGCGGTGGCAATGAACTCGGTAATACTCGCCGCAATCTTCTGCCCGGGTGAGTTCTTCTGCGCTAACGAGAATTTCATGCAGCTTCTCTCCGGCCCGTACACCTACAATCTCAATCGGGTTGTTTGCGCCGAAGAGGTTTAACATCGCTTCAGCCAAAGTCTCGACCGAAGTGGCCACCGCCTTGCGGACAAAAATGTCCCCTTGCTCACCGTTCTCCATGGCAAATGTGACCAGTCGCACCGCCTCAGCCAGTGGCAAAAGGAGGCGTGTCATATTGGGGTCGGTGATCGTAAGCGGCGCTCCGCTGGTGATCTGTTTGACGAACAAGGGAATCACCGAACCGCGAGAGTACATTACATTGCCGTATCGAACTCCGCAGAAAATGGTCTCAGTTGCCGACTGTTTTGCTCGGGCTAGAGTCAGCTTTTCCATGAGGGCTTTGGTCTGGCCCATGGCATTGATGGGATAGACTGCCTTGTCGGTACTCAAGACAACCAGTTTCTTGACGCCGTTGATTTCAGCCGCATCGAGCACATTATTGGTCCCCATCACATTGGTGAGGACCGCTTCCATGGGAAAGAATTCACAGGATGGAACCTGTTTGAGCGCCGCGGCATGAAAGACGTAGTCTACCCCACGCATGGCCATGATGAGCTGATTGCGATCGCGGACGTCTCCGATCACGAACCCCAGTCTAGGGTCGTCAAACTCCAGCCGCATATCATGCTGCTTCTTCTCATCGCGGCTGTAAACGATGACTCGCTCCGGCTGGTGTTGGCTCAGAACCAGACGGGTGAAGTCGTAACCAAAAGAACCCGTTCCTCCCGTGACAAGCAATGTTTGTCCGTCAAACATCAGTGCAGCTTCCATTCTGCGAGAAATGCTATTTGTGCCACTCGGCATCCATGCCGGGCGGGTCACATGGTATGGGATCATTCCCATGGGGCGCGGTGGGGTTCGCCGCGCTGGCAATGTCGAGTGGCCAAGCTCGGGTTTGCGGGTCGAGTCGGCACTCGTCACTTGCGCGGATAGTGTATGACTGGTCGATTGCCAGTGACAACCCCAGAATCGGTGCACGCTCTGCTAGCATCCCTTGTATCAGGGATGTATTCCTCGAGTTTCTCACCGGCAGAGCTGATGTACAAATTCAATCTTCTCGACCACCGGTTGCACGAACACCTCAGGTACGAGGTCCAACAGACCCATGTCACGATTGAATTCGTTGGCAATTAGACCTACTCGCCTGTAGTTTTTGAGCATTCCCTCGAGATCAACCAGTTTGCCGCTTGTTACGCCAAAGTGGTTGGCCGTGTCCACAACGCTGACCATATCCAGATAAGCCGCAAAGGTCTCCGCGAAATCTTCCCAGGGATGCATGCTTGCATAGGCTGAAATGAAGTTGGTAGCCCAATTCATCTGAGGACCATTTTGATAGTAGTTTGTGAGGGCCTCTTGATAGGTGGGCGAACGCTCGTCACCAAACAGAGCTCGAAATGCGTCTTCGCGCTCTCCTTTCACAAGGCGTTCCCAAAAATAATGCCCCAGCTCATGTCTAATATGGCCCACCAAGGTTCTTTGGGGTTCCTGAAATTCGACACGAGTTTTTTCCCTCTCCACGCTGTCTGCCTCGCGGATGTTAATCGTGATGCAGCCCTGTTCATACCCGGTAGAAACTGGTTCCTCGCCATCGGCTTTGAACTCAAAAGTGAGTGCCGGCTTAATGGTCCCTTCGATCGGGCGATAATCTAAACCAATTTGGTCGAGCATATATAACACGCGCTGCTTGGCTTGTTCCAGGCGATGCCACTTCTCGTAGTTCCCCTCGACGGTCAAATCGGGGATCATCGTTGTCAGTGAGCAGTAGTCACAGAGTTCGCTTCGGGTCTCGCCATTGGCAGGTACGAGACGATTGCAAAAACTGTTCTGGACGCCATTGAGGCAAATGGCGACTTTTGCGCCGCAATCCGGATTACCACAGCCATACAGTTCATCGCCCTCTTCGCTCAAGGGCACCACTCGACTGCATGCAGGACACATGCCCGTAATGCGATGGCAACTCACACAAAAGGTGCTGTGAAAGAAAAGCGTATTTCCGCAACGACAATCAAAAGATCTCATAGGCGTATGCTAGCCCAAAATGGCAGACTCAGCCTACCTTTTCTCCTGCGGGATCCATCGCAATGAATGTGTGATAGATGCCATCTCCAACTTCATTGAGTTTCGTCTGCAACGAGTCCAAGTACTCGTGCAATCCGATAGCGATAATCTCGTCAACCGTCGAATAGGCTAATTCGCTACGGAGTTGTCCCAGACGCTTCTCAGCGATGTTCCAAAATGTTCCCTGCGGAGATCCCGAGATAGCATGCAGCGATCGAAACGCGGTATCGATACAGTGCATGATGGCCCGAGGGAATTGACGGTCCAATACCAAGAATCCTACCACGCGCTTCGGAGTGATTCCGTGGTGTCGTTTGCGAAACATTTCAAATCCGCTGACGCTCCGCAGCACGGCCGACCATTGCAAATCATCAATCGGTGTTCCCACGTCGGCCACGCTAGGCAGCAAGGTGAAATACTTCACGTCGAGGATTCGCGAAGTCTTATCCGCTCGCTCCAATACGCGGCCCAATCGCGAAAAATGCCAGGCTTCTCCCTGCGAAAAAGTCGTGACCGTGATCCCGACAAACAGATGGCTTGAGTTTTTGACGTATTGAAAGAAATCATTTGGGGATCCTGGCAGCCCCGTCTTGGCAGCCTCGCGCACAGTGAGATAGAACTGATTGAGTTGCTCCCACATCTCCGAAGAAATCGATTCCCGCACACTTCGTGCATTCTCTCGGGCAGCGTGTACACAGGAAAGGATCGAGCCAGAATACTCGCGGTCGAACGTGAGAAACTGCGTTACATTCTCCCGGGTCGCCTCGCCGTAACGCTGCTCGAAGAATTCCTGGTCCCCTGAAGCGTAAACCAAAGCTCCCCACTGCTGTTCTGAACCCGGCGGCAGATCGAGAGACATATTGTGCGTCACGTCCACAAACCGAGCAAGATTCTCGGCTCGCTCTACATAACGGCTCATCCAATAGATTGAATCTGCAACGCGGCTAAGCATGGAAGTAGTGGATGGTGGTTAGTGGATAGTAGTTGGAGACAACGGACAATTTCCATCTCTAACTTTGTTGTTGGGATTGACTTTGTTGATGCTGCGATGACCCAATGACCCAGGTGTCTTTGCTGCCGCCCCCCTGGGAAGAGTTCACAACAAGTGAACCCTTCTTGAGCGCCACTCGGGTTAAGCCGCCAGGCAACACGAAGATGTCTTCTCCGTAAAGGATATAGGGTCTCAAGTCGACATGGCGACCTTCGAACTTGTCCTCTACAATCGTGGGAATTCTCGACAACGATAGTGTGGGCTGAGCGATGTAATTGCGTGGATTTTCTTGAATCAACCCAGCAAACTTGCGACGCTCTTCCTCGCTGGCATGGGGCCCAATGAGCATGCCGTACCCTCCTGCTTCATTCGCTGCCTTGACTACCAGCTTATCAAGATTGGCCAGTACATACTCGCGCTCTTTGTCGTCGTAGCAGACATAGGTCGGCACATTAGGAATGATGGCCTCTTCGTTGAGATAATACTTAATCATCTTCTCAACGTAGGCATAGATTACCTTGTCATCGGCAATCCCCGTTCCAGGTGCGTTTGCCAGAGCTACACGACCATTGCGGTAAGCTTCCATCAAGCCTGGCACGCCAAGCATCGAGTCCGCTCGAAATGCCTTGGGATCAATAAAGTCATCGTCGATGCGCCGATAGAGAACATCGACACGTTGAAAGCCTTTGGTGGTGCGCATACAGACGAAGCCGTCGTGAATCACCAGATCGCGCCCTTCAACCAGCTCAACACCCATCTGCTGAGCCAGAAAGGAATGCTCATAATAGGCCGAGTTGAAAACTCCAGGAGTCAGCACTGCCACTGTTGGAGATTCAATTCCTTCTGGAGCCAGGTATTCCAGCAATTGAAACAAACGCCCTGGGTAGTCGAGAACCGGTCGCACGTGAGACGCATCAAACAGCCAGGGAAAGCTACGCTTCATCACGAAACGATTCTGCAACACATAGGATACGCCTGAGGGACAACGCAGATTGTCTTCCAATACGTAGATTGTGCCGTCCTTGTCCCGGACCAAATCGGTCCCGGTGATATGGCACCAAATTCCCGCCGGTGGATTTAAGCCTTTGCACTGCTCGCGAAAACTTTTCGCGCTCTTGAGCATGACCTCGGGGACCACCTTGTCCTTGACGATTTTTTGATCGTGATAGATGTCGTCGATGAACAAATTGAGAGCGCGAATTCGCTGTTTGAGGCCGCGTTCCAGGCGATTCCATTCCTCGGGTGCGATAACCCGGGGTACCAGGTCAAAGGGAAAGATTTTTTCGACGCCCTGATTGTCTCCGTAAACATTGAAAGTGATTCCCATGCGATACAGCGATCGCTCTGCCATCTGCTGTCGCTGCAAAATTTCGCTGTCGGGCAGCTCTTCAATCCGTTGTAGCAGGAGTTCCGCACCAGGACGAGGTTTGGCGTGATCGTCGATTAGCTCGTCGAAAAAGCCACGAGTATCGTAATCGCGAAAAGTAAGATGCGAGGCGTTCGGCTGTTCTTGATTCATCCCTAATAGCCCTGAATTCTGGCGTCCCCAGTTTCCGTCGAGAGACTTAACGGCCCGCCTGTCCACTATGGTCGCATTTTAAGAGAGATTTGACAACCCTCCAACACTTTCAAGTCATTCCCGCCAGAGCGGCAATGACTACTTGCTACTCAATCGCCGCCACATCCACGGAGACTTCCAACTGATGATTCCCGCCGCCGACGAACATCCCCGCCACGGGGCAAACATCACTAAAGTCGCGACCCCATGCAACGGTGATATGATCGGTCTGTGGAAAAGAAGCGTTCGTGGGATCGACGTCGATCCAACCAGCATTGCCGCAAAAGACAGAGATCCAGGCATGCGAAGCGTCGCCTCCAACCAGGCGTGGCTTATCACCGGCGGGATAAGTTCGCACGTAGCCACTGATATAGCGAGCCGCGAGCCCAAGTCCACGCAGGCAGCCCAGCATCAAGTGAGCCATATCCTGGCAAACTCCCCGGCGAAGTTGGAATACTTCGATGATCGGCGTGCTCACGGTCGTCGCTTTCGGATCGTATTTCACATCCGCATGCAACCGCTCGTTCAAAGCACGGAGGGCCTCTAAAACGGGACGACCAGGTGTAAAACTCTCTCGGGCATAGTCGGTAAGTTCGGTATGGATCGGTACATGGGGCGAAGAAAACGCAAACTGATACGTCGCGAACCCCTCCCGCGAATGGTCGCAAGCCAACGAATCGCGCACCACCTCCCAGGCGGCAGTTCTGCTTTCTTCAGGCAAGTCTCTGGATTCCACCGCCACCGAACTCGTTGCCGTAATCTGCAGAAGCTTGTGGGTACTGGCAACCGAAAATGCAGAGACCAGATTGCCAAAGTAATCGGTCCGCTTGGATTGGGTCGCGGGATTGGGATGCACCGTCAGCCGATGCCGCGAGCAGTTTTGAACATTCGTGTTACGCGGAGTGAGGTAAACCACATTATGACACACCGGCACCGGAGCGTCGTAGTTGTATTTCGTGGTGTGGGTGATCTTGTATTTCATACTGGTTAGCCGCGACGCGTCCGCCGAGTGGAGTTCGTCAGAGCGAAGCGGGACGGACTATCTTCCTCTGTTCACCTCTGACATTTGCCGCGCTACGCCTGCGTGGATGAGATAACGATGGCCAATCAAATCCGAGAGCTTGGGCAATTGGTCGACGACCTGGTGCAGAAAACGCTCCAGTTTAGATCGTTTGCCCCCGCTCGGGGTGTTGAGGTCGTCCACTTCGAGCATTCTCACATTGTGCAGGAGCGAGAGGGCGATCCGTTCTTCCGGGAAACCGAGTGGCTTGGATTCATCGCGCGGCAAGCTCGCCACGTGATCGGCAATTGTTGCCAGTTGATAGGCCAAGGAACGAGGGTTCGTCTCGTCGGTCAGCAGCAGATCAAGCGCTGCCGTTCGACTCACTGCGGCCAAATAACGACTGCGGTAGGTCATCAAGCTGTCGGAAATCTCGAGAATGGCTTCAAGGATGTGCCCTTCTTCTCTGCCACTTGTAGCGGGAATTGACTGCACCAGTGAGACCACATGCAGCGATCTCTCCAACCGACGGCCCAACTCAAGAAATCGCCAGGCCGAGGTTCGCGTCATGCTTTCGCTGATCAAGCCATCCAGTGCCGACAAATTAACGATCAATTCGCTGAGCAATTCATCGAGTTCCACCAGCCCAAATGGCTGGCGCTTGAGTGCACCGACTTCCTGGGTCGTTAGCAGTCCGCCTTGCGAATCACCTGGAGAGCCGTTCTTCTTGAATCCTTGTGCATATTGCTGTAATTCTGCAGCGCGCATCAAGAGCCGCTCGAGATGATGTACAATCCGCCAACTATCGAGCGACAAGCGGTCTCGCACGAGCGAAGCATTCCGATGTGCCTCGGCGACCGAGTAACGCAGGCTTCCGAGCTGTTCCATATCCAACACGGACGACGGCAGAATATTGGCAACAGTCGGCAAGCGATCCTTCATCTCTGCCACAGCGAACCCCGGTTCGATATGCCCCTGCTCTGCCAGGCAATGGATCAAATAGGCAAGCTCCTCGGACCCTTCAAAGTCCCCTTCCCCCGTGAGCCTCGCAACAACAGGGCGCAACAGCCGACAAGTATCCTGTGCCCGTTCGATGCGTCGACCGAACCAAAACAAGTTGTCTGCCACACGACTAGGCAATTCGGCGCCGCTACGACGTAGTACAACCGGTTGTTTCGCCGTTGCCAGAAGAGTCACCTCTTCGACGGGCCCCGTCGCTTGAACCCAAGCATCTTTGCTCAGGTGCCCACCGAGTACCGAGAGATCGAGCGGCGTCGATTCGCGATCCAAGCGGACCAATCCCCCGGGCAAGACGTGGTAAGATTTCTTTCCGGCCACCAGGTAAACCCTCAGGGCCAGATGCCAACGCGTGGGTGATTGATCACACCACACCGGTGTCGTAGAGCGGTGGACAGCCTCTTGAGCAATCAGCCCATGCGGCTCTGAATTCAGCAAACTCAACAGCTCTGAGACATTAACATTCTGCAAGCCTTCTGTCGGATTCACATCATTGCGCCCAACCCGATAGGCCGAGCGAAGGGACAACTGCGAGGTTGAGTTTTGAGCGATCTGCGAGGAGACATAAGCACGGGCATCGTTTTGACCACACCACCAGGTAGCCACCGACGGCAAAGTCAGTTCTTCGCCCAGCCACTCTCGTGCAATTCCAGGAAGGAAGGGCATCAACGACGGCGATTCAACCAGCGAACTGCCCAGTGCATTCGCGATCGCAACATGCCCCAGTCGCGCAGCCTGCAACAACCCCGGGACACCCAGCCCTGCCGTGCTTCGCAATTCGAGCGGATCGCAAAACTCATCGCTCAGTCGGCGGAGAATCACATCGACAGGCAGTAGACCGGCAAGCGTTTTGAGGAAAACATGGTCATCGCGAACTGCCAGGTCTCCCCCTTCGACTAAGGTGTAGCCCAAGTAGCGCGCCAGATAAGCGTCTTCGAAATAATTCGGCCCGCTTGGCCCCTGACTCAATAACACGATGCGCGGATTGTCGCGATGCGCCGGTGCGAGTTCACGGAGAGTCTCCTGTAATGTTTTGAAGAACGGAGCAAGTCGTTCTATGTTAAAACTGCGAATGGCGTTGGGAAGCATACGTGAGGTGACGATGCGATTCTCCAGTGCGTAACCCATCCCCAATGGTGCATCGGTCCGATCGCCCACCACCCACCACTGACCATCGGGGGAGCGTGCCAGGTCGGCTGCATAGTAGTGCAAATAAGTTCCATGCGGCGGCGATTGACCATGATACACACGCCGAAAACCAGGGTGGGCATATAGCCACTCCGCAGGTAGCAATCCTTTAGTGAGCACCTCCTGCGGACCATACAAATCCACTAACAGCCGATTCAAGAGTTGAGCACGCTGTTTCAATCCCCCCGAAAGTTGCGCCCACTCGTCGGCACCAATGAGCTGGGGCAGCAGATCGAGTTCCCAAGGTCGCACCGCGCCATCAGAATGCTCAAAGATATTGTAAGCAATGCCGGTCTCGTGAATTTCTTCCTGAGCCTGGAGCCATCGATTCATCAACTCCGTGCGACCAATGCGGGCAACCGAACTTAAGAAGTCACACCAGCTAGAGCGCACGTTGCCCGGACCGGAGAAGATTTCGTCATAAAACAACTCGTCGGGGGCATACTCTGCAAAGATGCTCTCACCAACAGACGAGTTAGCTTTGACGGGGCTCATTAATTCGGTTTAACTCGCCTCAGGTCAAGCGTCAACGGAAAAAGAGGGTTCGACTCGGTGGTGGGCGGGGGCATCGGACCGGGTGTATGGCCCGCAGCGAAAAAACGGGCTGCTCGGCGAGCCTCGGCCTCGTAGGCATTCACTGGGAAAGTTTCGTAATTGCGCCCCGCAGGGTGAGAAACGTGATAGGTGCATCCCCCTATGCTGCGGCCATTGAACGAGTCGAACAAGTCAAACACCAGAGGTGTGTGGACTTCAATCAATGGATGCAAACAACTGGGAGGTTGCCACGCACGGTAGCGCACCGCGGCGACGAATTCCCCTTGAGTCCCCGTCGAGCGCAGCGGTACCTGCCGACCATTGCAAGTCACGATGTAGCGTTCGTCTGTCATCCCCGTCACTTTCACCTGCAATCGTTCCACCGAAGAATCGACATACCGCGTCGTACCACCGCCTCCTGGTTCTTCGCCGAGCACATACCATAGCTCAACTCCCTGTCGTAGCTCCAGATCAATGCCAGCAAGATTGATGGAACCGATCCTGGGAAAACGAAATTCAAAGTGCGACGCAAACCAATCTCGATCCAGTGGAATCCCAAACTCACGGCATTCTTCGATCACTTCCGAGAGATCGCTCCAGACAAAATGAGGCAGCAAGAACTTGTCATGGAGCGTGGTCCCCCAATGGATGAGCTTCTCCCGGTAGGGTTGTTCCCAAAAGCGGGACACCAGGGTACGCAACAGCAGTTGCTGCGTGAGACTCATCCGGGCATGGGGGGGCATCTCGAAGCCTCGAAACTCTACCAACCCAAGTCGTCCCGTACTCGTATCCGGAGAGTAGAGCTTGTCGATACAAAACTCCGCACGATGAGTATTGCCAGTGAGATCAATCAGCAGGTTGCGAAAGATGCGATCCACCTGCCAGGCGAAGATCGGCTCGTTTCCAGCGAACGGATCCGGGACTTGCGAGCGTGCAATCTCCAATTCGTATAATGCATCGCGCCGACCTTCGTCTACACGCGGAGCCTGACTCGTCGGTCCAATAAAACTACTGGAGAAAAGGTACGACAGCGACGGATGGTTATTCCAATAAGCCACCATGCTGCTTAGCAGGTCCGGCCGTCGCAAGAATGGACTGTCCTGCGGAGTGGGGCCTCCCAGCACGACGTGGTTGCCGCCTCCCGTTCCGGTGTGGCGTCCGTCCAGGTCAAACTTTTCAGTGGCCAACCGAGCATAAAAAGCGTCTTCATACAATGCCGTCGTCGATTCTACCAACTCATCCCAGGAGCTGGCCGGATGAGTATTCACTTCAATTACTCCGGGATCGGGTGTCACCTTGATGTTGTTTAGCCGATGATCTTTCGGCGGCACATAGCCTTCGAGCACGATCGGTGTCTCAATCTGCCTGGCCGTCTCCTCGACCGCCGTGACAAGATCCAAGTAGTCCTCCAATCGCTCAGTGGGGGGCATGAACACATGCAAAGTGCCGTTGCGTGGCTCGACACAGAATGCGGTTTTGATCACTTTGCTTTTCCAGTCGAGCTTCTGCTCCGTTTGCCTCGCAGCAAGTGGTTCGTCTGGATTCTCTACAGGTGCAACTTCCTGTTGCACTCGTTGACTTGCTGCGCTGGATTCTACTGGTTGTGCTCGGTTGTCAAGTTGTCTGCGCATGGCCGGATGAGGAGGTAAAGGATCGACCGGTGCTGAAAGATCGACTTCATAGAACTCGTCCTCTTCGGAGGACCACGGGAGTGAGTCTAGCGGCAGTCGCAATCCAACGGGTGAATCACCCGGCAGCAAGAAAAGTGCTTCGGAGCGTATCGGCCACGCGCTGCTCATCCACTTGGCCTGGGCCTGCCACCATTGCCTTCGAATGGGCAGCACATAACCTGCCACCTCGCCCAAACCCTGTTCTGCAATGCGAGCCAGTCGTGCCCGCTGTTCGGGATCCTTGAGTTTGTTGTCCCGGGGATTGACATTTACCGGCAACCGCCGCTCCTGGGCGATATACTGGCAGACATCTTCATATGCCGGGATGACATACTGCGGATCGATCTCAAGCTTCTCGGCAAAGGTTTTCAAAAAACGTTCAGCATCAGCGGGAGTGCTTCCATAACTCTTGCCTTCCTCGGCTACGAGTTTTGGTTCGGTCCAAATAGGCTCACCATCTGCCCGCCAGTAACAACTAAATGCCCATCGAGGGAGCGATTCTCCCGGATACCATTTTCCCTGACCAAAATGTAGCAGTCCCTGGGGCGCAAACCGTCGCTGCATTCGCAGAAACAATTCCGCAGCGCGCAATCTTTTGGTTGGTCCAACCGCTGCCGTGGTCCACTCGGCGCCTTCCATGTCGTCGATCGAGACAAACGTAGGCTCGCCTCCCATCGTCAACCTCACGTCACCCGCAGCGAGCCTCTGGTCCACCTCGTGCCCCACCGCTTCGATGCGCTGCCACTCGTCGTCTGTGTATGGCTTAGTCACCCGGGGATCTTCGTGAATCCGCTTAACGGACATCGCATAGTCAAATTCCATTTCGCAAACATCTACACCCCCGGTGATCGGCGCGGCACTCATCGGATCGGGTGTGCATGCCAGAGGAATATGGCCCTCGCCAGTGAGGAGCCCCGAAGTGGGATCCAGCCCCACCCAGCCCGCTCCGGGAATATACGCTTCTGTCCAGGCATGAAGGTCTGTGAAATCCTTGTCTGTTCCCGACGGTCCGTCGAGCGATTTCACATCGGCCACAAGCTGAATCAAATACCCCGAGGCAAAACGCGCGGCAATTCCCAGGTTTCTCAGTATCTGCACCAGCAGCCACGCACTGTCCCGGCAGGACCCCGACAAATTGCTGAGCGTTTCCTCACAAGTTTGCACGCCCGCTTCCAACCGGATCAGATAACTGATTTCCTGCTGAAGTCGTCGATTCAGATCGACTGCAAAGTTCACCGTGTTTCGCTTCGTCCGATCCACACTCTCGAGCCAGGCAGTCAGCTTTGGTCCCGGCGGCTCGCACTCCAAGAATGGTCGCAAGTCCTTAGCTAACCAAGGATCATATTCAAACGGCCACTCTTCAGCTTTCGGCTCGACGAAAAAGTCAAACGGATTAATCACCGTCATATCGGCCAGCAGGTCCACCTCGATGCTCAGCTCCCGGACCTTTTCAGGAAAAACACACCGCGCAAGAAAATTCCCATGCGGATCCTGCTGCCAGTTTTCGAAGTGTTCCGCAGGTCGAACCTTGAGCGAATAGCTTGGCACAGGTGTCCTGGCGTGGGGTGCAGGGCGCAACCGAATGATCTGTGGGGAGAGATTTACCAGCCTGTCGTATCGATAGCTGGTCCGATGATTGAGGGCAATGCGGATGGTCATGCCCCCCATACTATGCGAGCCGAACCATCACGAACAGACGCCCCTGGGATCCTCCGTTCCCCTGCAAAGTAGGCTCCCGAAAGAACGAGGATGCTTTCTCCCTTTCCCACATAACACGTACTCGAGCCCATTTGTTATACTCGCAAACCGGAGTGTGTATCGAAATATCAGTCCCTAGAATCAGGAACCCTTATGCAACGCAAAAAAGCTTCCGATTTCGATCAAGAATTGCTCGATCTTTACGACGACTATGCCCATGGCCGACTCACCCGCCGTGGATTCGCTGAGCAGGCCTCGAAGTTTGCCATCGGCGGGCTCAGTGTGAGTGCCCTGATCGAAAGCCTGAGCCCCAACTATGCTTGGGCTCAGCAAGTTGCTCCTGATGATGCACGTATCAAATCCGAGACTTTCGACTATAGCTCACCGAAAGGTGGCGGCTTGATGCAGGGGTACCTGGCCTATCCTGCCGAAGGAGAGAAGTTTCCCGCCGTACTGGTTGTTCACGAAAATCGAGGCCTCAATCCCTACATTGAAGATGTCACCCGTCGGCTCGCTGTGGCAGGGTTTCTCGCCTTCGCCCCCGATGCCCTCACACCATTGGGTGGTTATCCTGGCAATGACGACGAAGGACGCACTATGCAACAAAAACGCGACGGACAGGAAATGATTGAGGACTTCATCGCCGCGGCTGAGATGCTGAAAAAAGACAAGCGTTCCACGGGAAAAGTTGGAGTCATTGGTTTTTGCTACGGAGGTGGTATGGCAAACACGCTAGCAGTCCGACTCCCCGACATTATTCTTGCCGCGGTTCCGTTCTATGGTCGTCAACCGTCAGCCGAGGATGTTCCCAAGATTAAAGCCGCTCTGCTCATCCACTACGCCGGGCTCGACGAGCGCATCAATGCCGGTTGGCCTGATTATGAAAAGGCATTAAAAGAATCCGACGTCACCCACACGGCCTACACCTATGAAGGCGTGAACCATGGCTTCCACAACGACACCACTCCTCGCTTCGACGAAGCTGCCGCCAATCTCGCCTGGCAACGCACCCTGGATTTCCTCAACAAGACTCTCAAATAATCGCAATACCCAACTGATTTTTGAATTGCTGTGGCACAGACTCTGTACCTCTGGATAGTTGACCGTGAGACATCGGTAAAGGTACATTCTTTTTGAGCAGATGGCCGATGCAGCAAGAACAAAGGCATAGAATTCGCACTACGCAGAATCAATGGTCTGAAACTCTGATTTCTAGTGCTTTCTGCGCAAGTGCGTTGCAGAAGTAGGAATTCTTTGCGCGCATTTTAAGCATCCCAGGCCTTCACTCCCCCTTTAGAAGAAGATAATTCATCACGATGCCAATAGATCTCAGAAAATCGCTGGGTTTGAGTAACAGAACGGATACGAGCGATATCGCCTCGATGCGTCCTCAGTTGCTCCAATATATCAATCTGCAACTCATTGCCAGCGGTCTGCCAGATGCTACAGATACGCTCGATATCCAATTTGCTGAGATGGCCCATGGGCTTTTGGACAAACATCGGGCGCAATCCCGTTTGTTGTCCGATCATCGGTGTCCGGTCGATGCACGCATCGAGACGTTTTTAGAGAACTATTTTGCCGACTTGAATCTCTCAGAAGCAGTTCGGCTGCCGCATCACACCTTGATCGTCGATCGGCATGGCATGGCACGCGAGTTGGCCTTGCCAGCTGGTTGCGACGAATACCACTCGGATATTATCCATTCGTTTCGCGTGCGAAATGGGGTGCTGCACAATCCCAGGCACGACAAGCGAACTACCAAGGGAACTTTTCACGTTGCCGAAGGTGGGTTGCCGATTCCCTATGAAAAGCGCGCCGTACCCAAGGCCGTTTTCGCTGAGTTGCTGCGACGTGCTTTGCTGCCCCCCGACGAACTCCTACGACTTCCCTTCACCTCGCAACTGGAAAACAAGGCGAGATGCTTCGTTTCACTGCTATTGCGACCGACCGTCTGCCCAGAAGTTGGAGGAGTAACCCCTGCCAAATCGATGGAAGTTCGGTTCTTTGCTCCCGGATCCCTGGTCAGCAATCTCGATTTTGTCGAATCCATCTTCGGCAATGCCGGAGATCCCTTTATCCCTGAAAACGACGCCGGTTTGGATGTCGAACATTGGACGGGACACACGGGGGCAGTCATCCTTGCGCCGCATCTCGAGATCCTCACCAAGCGGGAAATTGGCCTGCCGCACATCGACAAAGCCACCGATCGGCAACGGCGAGACGGCATGTGTTGGGAAAAAGAGGACGAACTCTACAACGGCGGACAACCGTTCAAACTCACTTGTCGCGATGCCTCGGGGGTGATTCTCACGCTGATTTCAGACAACTACTTTGGCTACTGCAAGAAGGAAGTTAAAACTCAGATAAGCTACGCGGCTAACCTCTCGGGCAACTACGAAGAAGAACACGCTGGGGGCGCGACCGCATTTGCAAGTTACAACCTGGGTGACGAGTTCCAATTCAACAGCAGTCGCTACAACGGTCGCACCTTTGCCGATGTGGTCAAAGACTACGGCTCACGGATTGTCGTCCACGATGAGGGTTTCGCTGAAGACCGCGAGTACCCAGATCTGATTTATGTTCGCGAAGACGCTCGCGCCGACATCAATCGTCAGCAAATCGTTTGGACATCAGAAGGAGTCGAGCATTCAATCCCGCTGCTGCCCGGCAAAGTGTATATGGGACCCTCCGGGTATCGACTCCGCATGGAGAAGCATCCAGCCGCACCAAGTTGGCGTCTGGTGGGTACCATCGGCGAAGGAGTGCTTTGCCACAAGCCCTGTACGGTCAGCGGTGGTGGGAAAAGCGAAATCAGCAAATCGATCCGCGACTACATGATCTTCGGTCCGTTCTTCGTTGCCGACATCGAAGAAGATGCCAAACTGGTGAACGAAATCTTTGCCCGCAATTATCAGGATCGTTGGAAGGAGTCGCCCGACTATTCGCAGAGCCCGACCCGCAGTGTCCTGAGTCCTCGCCGTTCGCTTGGCAGTGTGATCAAGCTGCTGACTCCATCTCCCGAATACACCGACGAGTACAACAACTGGCTTAAGTCGATTCCAGCCCGTGTCTACGCTATGGTTTACATCATCAAGCGATTCTACAAAGAGGAATGGGGCGATCAATGGCGGGATCACTTTGGCGTCGACGTTATTAACGGCGAAAGCGGACACGAACTCAAGTACCACGGCCGCGCTCTCGTCGCATCCTACTTGAAAGTTGGCCTCATCGAGCCTCAAGCATGGCGCACGTTCAAGCTCAGGCAAGATTTTATTGCATCTGAGAAGATGCAAGCAGAGGACGACATTACTGCTTCGGTCGTGGTACCCGCCGATCGACTGCACAATCTGCCCGCGGGAAGCGACGCCAACAGTTACAAATTCGTCGTTAACTGCGAGTATCGATTCTTTCAAAGGCCAGACGATGCGATCCACCGAGGACTCGACAAGCAAGCCGAATTCGATCTTTCTCAACCGGGGAATTTCATTTCGAACTTCGAGCCACTCACCCACCAGGAAGTCTCCGAGATGGCGAAGTATGTTGTTGATTTCGACGCCTTTAGCCAGCCGATGCAGGATCTGCTGACCGATGTTCAAAAGCAGAATGACGGCTATGTGGTTTGCTCTGCGAATCCCCGGCAGGTCGGAGGAAAGCCGACCCGTAATCCACGCTACCTGCAGATCCGACCCGATCTGGTGCGACCGATGGAAAGTTATGTCGCCGAAATGGGAACGCGCCTGTACCGAGCCGTACCCAACGATCAGCCCGTCTACATGCCGGTAGGAGCGGTGTTGATGGGTCGTCGCAACAACCCGCCCGACCGCGCCCAGGGCATTCGAGGGTTGGCTGTTTACAATCCGATTCACTACCAGGAGCTCCCCGAGTTGTTCATGGACGTGATCACCTCACTCACGGGACGCAGCCCATCGACGACGGGTTTCGGCAGCGAAGGCGCGTTGACCAAGGGACCCTTCAATTCACTACGCATGACCGCCGATCTCAATGCGGCGCTCGTAAGTTTCATCCTCACGGGACTCGGGGGTTTTTCGACCGCTGCGGGACACATCGGCCCGAATGTGCGTGTCGACCACGATATCAGTCTTTTGATTCCCGAAGTGTGGTGCCGAATGACGGCCGAGCAGCGTTCGCCAGATTACTTGATCGAAAACGGATTGCTCGAACCGGTGCAGGACTTCGAACACAATGGTCAAACGATCCCCGCTGGCCGGCTCGGCTATCGGATCACCGATCGCTTCGTCCGTTGGTTCTTCGCCCGTGTGTTCGACAACCCCAATAAACTATTTGACGAATCCATCTTGCGCCCTGAGTTGCAGGACCTCGACGCCTTTGCCGACGGGGTGTTGTACATCGCCGATGCGCAGAGGCAAATTGCCCAGCAATACCTCGACGACGGCTCGATTGAAGATGCGTGTCCCCCTCTACGGGCACTGCTGTTGATCATGGCTCAAGGTTCGTTTGAAGGCAAAACCGAACGTGACCCGGAGATTCGCGAGATGTTTACACTCAAATCGCTGTTGGAGAGTGATTGGTATCGAAAACGACTCGAAGCGCGCCAAGAGCGCGATATCAGGCTCTGGTCCAGGCATCTCGACTACCTAAAAAGCTTCAATACGAATCCGTATAACGTGGAAGTCGTCAAGCGCATGAATCTTACTGCCCGGGAGTCAATCGCCAGGAAAGAACTCGAACGAGTCCAATCGCCAGCTTACGCCAAGTCACTGGTCGGCGCTATCGGAGCAGACACCTTTCCCGCACCGAGTTGAAGCTTAGCGACCCTAGACGCTTCCCCTCCTAGCCGCGACGCTACGCGTCACAGGTCTTTCTTCCCCGCCTAGCGCCTTTGCTCCCCCTGCCGCGCACGATTCAAATCGCTACAATACCTAGAGAGACTTGCCAGCCGCTAACCACCAACTCAAGGGAGGAAGCAATCATGTCTCATGCCACCACCCGCAGGGCCTTTCTTGGCTCGACTGCCTCGACCGGAGCGATACTCGGCTTGGGCGATCTCGGCTTTCTCTCATCGTTACGATCCGTCTCTGCTGCCGAGGCGAACATCGATCCCAGTGTTGTCCAACTCCGCCCCGAAATCGCGCCGATCGTCCGCTTGATCGAGGAAACGCCGCGCGACCAGCTGCTGGAAGTTGTAGCCGGACGGATTCGCGATGGTCTCAGCTATCAAGAGTTGCTAGCTGGGTTGCTGCTGGCCGGCGTGAAAAACGTCGAGCCTCGACCGAGCGTCGGACACCAGTTTCATACCGTGCTGGTCGTAAACTCGGCGCACCTGGCGAGCATCTCGTCTCCAGCGGAGCATCGCTGGCTTCCCATTTTCTGGGCGCTAGACTATTACAAGAGTGCCGCGGCAACCGATGCACGCAAGCGCCACGACTGGACGATGCAGGCCGTCGATGAGGCGGCGCTCCCCACGCCGCTGCAAGCCCCGCAGGCTTTTACCGAGGCGATGGACAACTGGGACGAAGCGGCTGCCGACACGGCAATCGCCGGCATGGCACGCTACGCGGGCGCGGTCGACGTGTACGAACAATTGTTCCGCTATGGCATGCGCGATTTTCGTTCCATTGGCCACAAAGCCATCTTTGTGGCAAACAGTTGGCGCACTCTGCAGTGCATCGGATGGCAACATGCCGAACCGGTGCTCCGCTCCTTGGCGTACGCGCTGCTTTCCCACGAGGGGGACAATCCCGGTGACCGTGACGCCAAAGCAGATCGCCCCTATCGCCTCAATCTCCGCTTGGTCGACACGATTCGCGCCGACTGGCAAGCGGGAACGGTCGATCCCCAGGCAACGCGCGATCTTGTGACCACGATCCGCACCAGCACGTACGAGGACGCCAGCGACCAGGTCGTCGAACTATTGAATCGTGGAATTGGTCCGCAGGCGATCTGGGATGCATTGTTCATCGCGGCGGGGGAATTCCTGATGCGGCAACCGGCGATCGTCGCCCTCCATGCCGTCACGACTACCAATGCGCTGCACTTCGCCTACCAAACCAGCGGCAACGATCAAACCCGCCGCCTGGTGATGCTGCAGAACGCCGCCTTCTTGACCATGTTTCGCGAGGCAATGGCGGGGCGTGGTCGTGTGAAGGAAGTCAAGTTCGATGATCTCCAGCCACAGCAATTGAGTGAATCCAGTGAAACAGCTGTCGGTGAAATCTTTGCCGAGCTCAAGAGCAATCCCGACGCCGCCGCGGCCAAGATGTTAGGCTATTTGAACCAGACGCAAGACGTTAAACAGATGATCGACGCGGCCCGCGTGCTGATTTTTCTCAAGGGCACCAACGCACACGACTATAAATTCAGTTCCGCGGTGCTGGAGGATTACTACCACATCTCGCCCCAGTTTCGCGATACCTACCTGGCCTCGAACATCTACATGCTCCGCGGCTCGCAACTCCCGGACAACAAACTCGTCAACCGCATCCGTGCAGCCCTGGAGGCGTGAGCTGGGGACGGCGTCCGTCGTGAATTCATCGCTCCAAAAATCGCGTCGTAGAGCGATTTGATTGTCATTCAAAGCGTGAGACAGAGCATCGCAATTATCTCTATCGTCGTAGCCTCCACTGCCGACGACTTGCAAAAATGTGTCATCCGATTAGAATAAACCCTCTAGAGAAGTGGTCCGCGATTTTACTTTGAGATGATGGCCGGAGAGACCTGTGCTTCGCTATGGGAGTCTTTGGTCAACTTGAGTAACGAACAAGTACTTTCTTCGAGTAACAGGAAAGGACAGTCTCATGACCAGACGATTCGACAACATTTCTAACTCTCTACAGTCTCAACCTTCTCACCCAGCAGTTTATCTGCTGAATCTTGCTCACTTGGTCGCCGGTGTGCCCTTCTTGTTTGCCATGTTAGCTTGCTGTGCACAACAAGCAGACGCAGCCATTGTCTCTACCTCTGGCGCTGCCTCAGAGATTTCGCCGCCCGCCTCCGTCTTCCAAGGGGCACTGGAAAGCAATTCGGTAGCGGTGGTGTTTCTTGAGAAAGCAAACCTCACCCTGTCAACCGATCTCGAGGTCAACACCACCTCGCCAGGGACCTACACCGGCAACAATAACCCAACAGTCAACTTATCTGCCGGACATACAATCGCCAGCTATCTCGTCCACATGGATCAAGTAGGTACCTCGGGTAGCACTTCGTACGTGGGTTCGATCACTTTCGACACCGACGTCCTCGCGATCATTTGGTCACAAGCCAAACTCAACGCCACCGACAGCTTGCTTGGCTCAGCAAGCGTGTCCTATCCGACAGGCGTTAGCGGCATTGAACGGGGTTCGATCGATAGCTCGGGCACGAACGACACGATTGAACTCTCGGCTGACCGAAGGACGGTCTCATTCGACCTGCTGCATAACAGCAACAACATCGAGCAGTTCCGCATAATCACTGAAATCCCCGAGCCTCATTGCATGTTGCTGCTTCTGACAAGCCTGGCCGTCATGCCCTTCAGCCGTCACCATTAAGCCCTGAATGTGCGGCGAAACATCTGAATCTCCCCCATCAGCCGTCGGACTACGCCCGGCCGGTCTCCTTCCCCCTTCCCCTAACCCCCCACCCACTACCCTTCTTCACGGCACATCGTTTGCTATCCGTTTGCCTCCATCAGACTGCAGCCGCTGACGGTGCCCACAGCCATTGCTCCGTAGCGATGGCGGCAAGGCCTGCTCGGCGGGGTGCCGAATCGCACGGGACCTCGTAATTTACCGTGCAAATGAAACACAGGAGTAATGAAGATGCCATTGCTGGAAGAACCGCGGGTCGAGGGGATGGGGGCTATTCTTTGCGAAGAGGGAGTGGCCTTTCGAGTCTGGGCACCAAACGCCGAGAGCGTCTCTGTACTGGGAACGTTCAATGACTGGTCTGGTGACGACCATCACCTGGAAGCCGAAGAAGGAGGTACCTGGTATGGGCGGGTTCCTCAGGCAAAGGTTGGCGATGAATACAAGTTCCGCATTATAAATGGCGATCAGGTCCTCGACCGCATCGACCCCTATGCCCGGGAAGTCACCAACTCGGTCGGCAATGCGATTATCACCGATCCGAGTTTCGATTGGGGCGACGATGATTTCAAGCTCGACTCGTTCAACAAACTCGTCATCTATGAGATGCACATCGGCACGTTCCATCGTTCCGAGGAAGGCCAGCCGGGCGATTTCCACGACGCGATTGCCCGCCTCGATCACCTCAAAAAGCTGGGCGTGAATACCATTGAAATCATGCCCGTGCAGGAGTTCGCCGGCGACTGGTCGTGGGGCTACAATCCCGCTCATATCTTTGCGATCGAGCAAGCCTATGGGGGACCGAAAGCGTTCAAGGAGTTTGTCAAAGCGGCACATCAGGCCGGCTTTGGCGTGATCATGGACGTCGTTTACAATCACTTCGGTCCCAGCGATCTCGACCTGTGGCAGTTCGACGGTTGGGGCGAGCACGGCGGCGGTATCTATTTCTACAACGATTGGCGCGCCAATACACCGTGGGGGGAGACCCGGCCCGACTACGGCCGTGGCGAAGTCCGCCAATTTATCTACGACAACGCCATGATGTGGCTTGAGGAATACCACGTCGACGGCCTGCGTTACGACATGACCGCCTATATCCGCAAAGTTGACGTCATGGGAGACGCCGACATTCCCGAGGGGTGGGGACTCATGCAATGGATCAATCGCGACGTGGCAGCCAAATTTCCTCACAAGCTGCTTGTGGCGGAAGACCTGCAAGGCAATGACTATCTCACCCGCTCGACCGAAGAAGGGGGCGCTGGTTTCTCCACGCAGTGGGACGCCCACTTCGTGCACCCAATCCGCGACGTCGTCCAACAGCCAGACGATGCCTCGCGCGACATGTGGAAAGTCCACCATGCCCTCAACCACCGCTACAATCAGGATGCCTTTCAACGCGTCGTCTACAGCGAGTCCCACGATGAAATCGCCAACGGCAAATCGCGGGTGCCAGAAGAGATCGACCCCGGAAATGCGGAGAGTGGATTTGCCCAACAGCGCTCGGTGATCGCCGCTGCAATGGCCCTGACCGCGCCGGGGATCCCCATGCTCATGCAAGGGCAGGAGTTTTTGGAAGACGGCTACTTCGACGACGGTGACCCGTTGGATTGGCATCGTGCCAGAGAGTTTGCCGGCATCACGCACCTCTACCGAGACCTGATCGCCCTGCGCTTGAATCGCAAACAGACCACCCGTGGGCTCACTGGCCAGCATATCAACTTGCATCATGTGAACGACGGTGACAAAGTGATCGCCTTCCACCGCTGGGAGGAGGGAGGCGCGGGAGACGACGTGCTGATCGTAGCAAACTTTGCCAACAAGGCGTGGGACCAGTACGAAGTGGGCTTCCCCGTAGCAGGCGAATGGCAGCTCCGCTTCAATTCCGACTGGAGCGGCTACAGTGACGAGTTCACCGATTATCCAGTCTCGCACGTCACCGCGAAGGAGGTAGAACGCGACGGCTACCCCGCCTCAGCAGTACTCGCAATAGGCGCTTACGCCGTGCAAATCTATTCGCAGTCACCATCCTCATAAGCTAATTGCTGAGGAGGTTCGCAGACGCAACCTCCCCGCATCAACCCAGGCGTACACATCCCACCCCCACTCCCCTCCCCCACCGCAATAGCCGCCGGGCTACGCCCGGCCGGTCTTCCCCGACTAACGCCTTCTGACCAGCGCCTAGCGCCTAACAACTAGCGCCTAAGATACCCCCCGTCACAAACTTGCGCCTACTGCCCTTTGGCCGACCCGAAGCGCTGCGGTATAACAAGAAAAAGGGTGGCAAACGTCGTGGCCCTGTCTGCCACGTTCTGGTGTTTAATGATTGGACATTGGTCATTGGTCATTGGTCATTGGTCATTGACCACTAATCGTCCTTTACCCTTGGGAGTGCGACATGCGTACCGAAGCCGAGATTCAGCGTACCGCCAAGGAATTGGCAGCCATGCTGGGCCAGTTTGCCGGGAAAGGAGATAATTTTCGCTACGGGCTCTTGATCGGTAAGGTGACGGCCCTGGCGTGGTCGCTGGGTGAATCGGCGGATCTGACCCACCACTACGAGTTCGAAGAGTGGCTCAACGAGCAGCGTACCAAACGAGGCATGGCGCCGCTGGCCACGAACGTGGCGAAGAGCATGAGCGTCCGCGAGCTGTTGGCCCTGATCAAGTCCGACCACGAACTCCGGCAGGATATCAAGACCGTCTTGGGGCCGACCTGGGAGCAGCAACCCGATCGGCCGGTACTGGTAACCTTCCCGTCGAACCGCGTGGGCCAATACCGCGAAGCAACAATCCGCTGGAACGATGTCTACGAGTAAGCGTATGAGGAAGTGGAGCAACGGCAACACCCCTCACAATAGCCGCCGGGCAACGCCCGGCCGGTCTTCTCCGACGAGTGCAATCAGACCAGCGCCTAAGACCTACCCCAATGAGCGGATTGGCACAAGCTAACTGTTTTTTCATGTCTTTTCCCTTCTTTCCCCACTTTCTTCCCCGACACAGTTGGAAGGGTTTGGCATTGCATATCCAATGTGTCATTTGATGTTGAGCAGTAGGAGTAGCTTTAGCAGAAAAACACTAGTCTATCTAGTAGTTTTTGATTCATCGTCAATGCAAATTTACGGAAACTTGGGTTAATGTCATATAGGGTATCGAAGGTTCGTTCGATGAAGATTCGAAACTCTCATAAACTTGAAATTGCTAAGCTCTCAGCTGCTCTGCACGTGACAAACTCAGATAAGGGACGTATAAAGTCAGTTAGCCTTGTAATTGGAACTATATGTACCATTTTTAGTGTCTTCATCAGTTTTACTGCTTTAGCCACGGATTAAACACGGGTGAATCACTCTTTATCCGTGTTCGATCCGTGTCCCTCCGTGGCTTTATCTCTATTCATGGCCAAAACGCACCCTGCAATTTAGGGCTACCCCGGCATGTTATTTGCTTTCCTTTGCTTAGGTAGTCACTCTGCGTTTTCTCACAACACGGAAACGGTTCGTGAGACAAATTGACGCCACTGACCGCCAATATGACGCGAGACCGTTTTCGACTGGCCTGCAAAGGACGGACAAAACGATGAGCAACCAACCACACCAAGAACATCATCCGCACGAGCATCAGATGATGGGGACACGCGGGGTCACCCGTCCCATGGCTGAAGCGGAAATGCGCGAAAGCGATATGTCTGCTCACCCGGGCGATGGACATGATCACGAGGATGGCGATCCCGGCATGAGCTACGACGACCGCTTGTCGATGCTGAAGATGCATCACAAGCAGACGCTCTGGATTTACTGGTCCCTGCCGCTGCTTGGCGTGTGGATGCTGCTCGCGCCTTTTACCTTCGGCTATTTGAATGAAGCTCTCTGGGTTGATCCGAGCGGTGGACGCGGACCATGGTTTGCCGAACAATCGACTTCAGAACTACAGGAGCTGCGTGCGTGGCTGATGACAGGCAGCGATGTTCTTGCGGGGCTGTTGCTGATAGTCTTCGGCTGGCGGTCGTTGAAGCCGAACCGGCCGTATAGTCTTTGGGCGTGCTGTGGTGTCGGCGTGTGGCTCACGTTCGCGCCGATCGTATTCTGGGCTCCTACGGCTGCTTCCTACGCGAATGATTCTTTCGTGGGAATTCTGGTGATGGCATTGACCATTCTGATTCCCGGCATGCCAAACATGATCATGTACATGCAGCATGGTCCCGCACAGCCGCCCGGTTGGAGCTATAACCCCTCCAGTTGGCCGCAACGCTGGATCATGATTGTCACCGGATTCCTGGGCTTTGTGGTGTCTCGCTACCTGGCTATGTTTCAGCTTGGTTATATCGACTACGTGTGGGACCCGCTGTTCGGATTCGAAGGCGGCTCCAAGAAAGTGCTCAACTCGAACATGTCTCACATGTGGCCCATTTCTGATGGGGGACTGGGTGCCATCTCCTACACGTTCGAGTTCTTGATGGGCTATATGGGAAGTCCCTCGAGGTGGCGAACTATGCCATGGATGGTGGCGTTCTTCGGCTTTCTGGTCATACCCCTCGGCTTGACGCACATTGTGTTGGTGATCTCCCAACCCGTTATTGTCCACGCCTGGTGCACTATGTGTCTGCTGGCCGCATTAATCATGCTGCCGATGATCCCGTTGGAGGTCGACGAAGTGGTCGCCATGTTTCAACACGTGAAGCAAGCCAGGCAGCGAGGAGATCGCGGTGGTTCCCTGTGGACGATCTTCTGGAAAGGTGGCAAGGCCGATGGGTGCACCGCGGATGAACGAACGCCGGCATTGATTGATTTCCCCGATCGACCAGGTGCATTGTGCAAAGCTTCGATCTGGGGAATGAGCTTTCCATGGACGCTCTCCGCATGTTCGATCCTCGGCGTCGTAATCATGTTTCTGCCTACGGGGTTTGGTGTCGACATCACTACTACGGTAGCCGATATCGGACACCTCGGTGGTGCGCTGATCGTGACGGTGTCGGTGATCAGCATGGGGGAGGTCGTCCGCGTGATTCGTTATGTAAATGTGCCGCTGGCGTTGGCAATTGCCGGCGTCCCGTGGTTCGTGGAACAGCCACCCACAGGATACGCAATAACGTGCACGCTGATCGGTCTGGCCGTAGCAGCTCTCTCGATCCCACGCGGACAGATCACCGAATCCTACGGAAGCTGGGATCGCTACGTGAACTAGAACAATTCAGCAGAGTAATTTGATGGAAAAACCACGGTCTGGGGAAATTGAACGATAGGCCACGTCTAATTCTCGAGGTGGCCAAAAATTGTCTCTCAACACGGCCCGCAGAATGTTTATAATAGTGATTGCGAGATCAAGGTATTGCCCCAACCAGCAGGTTGGGAGTTTCTCGCCAGCGCAGATGTAGCTGATGAGCCGGCAAGCGCTCTGGTTGCAGACTCGCTGCCATCTTCTCTCACTCAAAGCGCCGGTCTTGCGCTTCTCGCCACGTTCTCCGTGGTGACAGCCATCCCCCTCTAAGAATACCCTAACCGCCCTCTCTCCGTGGACACCGCGCTCCCAACCACGCACCACTCGCCACACACCACCCTATATCTTGTGCCAGAAGAGCCCGAAAACAGAGAAACACCACAAGCGAGACACCGTCCCGCTCTACGCGGCACTACGCTGGGCTCCGCTTTCCGCGACCAGCGGCAGTAGCAACTCGACGGTCCTGGCAGTCGCCCCCTGCTGGCTCAGCACCAACTGCTGAGCCCGCTCGCCGAGAGTGCGGGCCCACTGCGGCTCGGCAAGCGCCCGCCGCACGAACGCCGCCAGTTCCTGCCCATCCTGCACGACGACCGCCCCCTCGACGGCCAATAACTGGGCGACGATTTCGCGAAAGTTCCAGGTGTTGGGTCCAAAGCAGGTCGCCACGCCATAGGCAGCCGGTTCGAGCATGTTTTGCCCCCCGCGACTGCCAAAGCTCCCGCCGACAAAGCCAATCGAAGCCGTGCCCCACCAGACGCCCAGTTCTCCAATCGTGTCGACCAGTAGGATGGGGGACGGGGGACGGGGGACGGGGGACAGTTCCAGTTGCGAACGGCGTAGCCAAGGGAGGCCCGATTGCTTGAGTAGCTCGGCGACCTCGTCGAATCGCTGGGGGTGGCGAGGTACCAGGACCAGCCGCAATCGGGGGAACTCAGACTTCAATTCGCGATAGACGGCCAGAGCGATCGCTTCTTCAGGTTCCTGTGTGCTTCCGGCTAACAGGACAACATCGTTCTCCTCGAATCGAGCCAGCGAGCGTAGTTGCGTTGTCCGCGGGTTGGATCGATCCGTCGTCGCCCCGTCGAACTTGAGCGAGCCGGTCGTTTTTACAGCCGCCGAGCGAGCTCCCAAGCGGAGGAATCGCTCTGTCGTTTCCTCGTTTTGGGCAGCGATCAAGTCCACCTTGGCGAGAATTTGCGCAACCAGCGGTCGTACTTTTAGATAACCACGCAAACTGCGATCACTCAAACGACCGTTGATGATGGCGACTTGTACCCCCGCCTTTTTCGCAGTGAGAATCAGTTGAGGCCAGAGTTCCAACTCTGCGAGGACCAACAGATCGGGTCGAATCCGCTGCAATGCCCGCCTCACGGCCCAGCTAAAATCCAGCGGACAGTAGAACACGGTATGTGCGGCATACTTATCTCGCGCGAGATTGTACCCCGTTTTCGTGGTCGTAGAGATCACTAGCTCCAAGTCGGGGCGTTGCCGCGAAAGCTCTTTGATCAGTCCCGAGAGCAGATTAACTTCACCCACACTTACCGCATGAAGCCAGGCACACGGCCGGTTGCCAGTTCTGAGTGGGACGCTCCCCCACAGCTTTGCGGCAAAGCCCTCTCGATACTTGCCATGTCGCCAGGCCGACCAAAGTATCCAGGGCATGGCGATCATGATCGCCCCGAGATATGCGGAATTCAGCAGCCAGGTGGAAGCTCGCGACACGGGAATCCTTTCCCCAGAGGTAGTGATTACGCTCGCCCGCAGCAGTTCTTGTACTTTTTCCCACTTCCGCAGGGGCAAGGTTGATTGCGGCCGACTTTCTCTTGCCGGTTGCGAATCGGCTCGAGTTTTTCCTTGGTATTAGTCCCCTGGATGGCGGCTTGCTGCTGTTCTGCGATGTCCGACGTGGTTGGGGCTGACTCGTGGATGGCTGCCGACTCGACCCAGGTGCTGCCTACAAATCCTTCGTCGAGCTGTTCCATTTTGAAGATCAGGTTGGTGACGTAGTTCGCCACGCTACTCCACATGGCCTCAAACATCCGCATGCCTTCACGCTTGTACTCGACTTTGGGGTCGATCTGAGCGTAGCCACGCAGGCCAACGCTTGAGCGGAGGTGATCCATGCTCAGCAGATGTTCTTTCCAGCTTTGATCGAGAATCTGCAACAGGACAGCCCGTTCCATGCGACGCATTTCGGGACGATAGCGGTCTTCGACCAACTGAGTTACTCGCCGCTTGGCGGATTCGTAATCGAGTTTTGCCAATTCTTCGCTCGAAAGCGTGGAATTGCACGACTTCGCCAGCCAATCGCTCAAGTCGCCGAGTTTGCCATTGTTGCCAGTAACCTGGCCTAAAGTGATCGCTCTTCCCGATTCAGTAAAGAGTGCTTCGACCCGTTGTTGGGCCTCCAAGGCGACTTTGTTGGCAGCGGCATTCATTTGCCGACTATATTCGACCAACATGCTGCGAATTTCTTCGCGTTGCTTCGTTTTAAGATCGTCCAGGGACAAGTTGGCGGAGAATCGTCGGTTGGCCCACTCGACGAGCTCTTCCCGTTGCAATCCACGCTGACCTGCCTGGTTGCGAGAGGCAAAGCGATACATTCCAGCCAGCACAGGATACTCCGATTCGCGTTCGTCGTAAGACTGCTGGGCTCGCTCCTGGGCCAACTCCATTAATTCCTGGGAGCTGAGATTTTCGACTTCATCGGGAGCGAGTTCGACACCAAATTTGTCATGCAACCAGGCACAAGCCGTTTTCACGCCATATCCGGGTTCCAACAAGCGCGCACAATCCGAGAGGTCGATTTTGCCGATTGCCTCGGTGGCATCCTTGATCAATACCTCTGCCAGCTGGTCGCGGCCGATCTTCTTGAGATCACGTTCACGATAGTTCGTCCCCCAACGGATATTCGACCATTTAGCAAGGGCTTCCCAGTTCCACTCGGTCGGCTCCTCTTCCTCAGGCAGATTCTCCTCGATTGCGTCCAGAATCTGAGTTTCGGCGAGCCGATAGGCTTCGTCTCGTGCCAATCGATCGGCATCCTCGGGACCTACATTGCGGAAGTCGCGGCTCTCGAGCTGCACGTTAAGCAAGTTGCCCGCCGCAGCGGCGAACGAATCGGTGCCGTAGTCCGAATCGAGAAAGATTTGCAGGTATTCGTCAATCTGCTCGCTGATCATCTCCATGATCAATTCACGGCAGTTGTCGCCGTCCAGAATCCGCTGACGATAGCCGTAAACCCGCTTGCGCTGTTCGTCCATCACTTCGTCGTATTCGAGCAGATTCTTGCGAATTTCGAAGTTTCGTTCTTCGACCTTTTTCTGGGCACCCTCGATCCGCCGCGTGACCATGCGACTTTCAATGGCCTCTCCTTCTTGCATGCCCAGGCGAGTAAGAATGTTCTTCACCCATTCCCCTGCAAAGATTCGCATCAGATCGTCTTCGAGAGAGAGGAAGAACCGACTGCTGCCAGGATCACCCTGACGACCGCAACGACCCCGCAACTGCAAGTCGATGCGTCGTGATTCGTGCCGTTCTGTGCCAATGATATGCAGGCCGCCAATTTCTTTGACTTGTTGCCCCTGTTCTTTCATCTTCTCGCGGCGTTCGATCTTCGTGACCAATTGCTGCCATTCATCTTTGGGGACGTCCAGGCGAGAGGCATATTTGTCTTGTAGTTCTGCCCAGGCCATTGTCTCGGGATTGCCCCCGAGCACGATATCCGTTCCACGACCAGCCATATTGGTCGCAATGGTCACCGCACCCAACCGACCAGCCTGCGCTACGATTTCTGCCTCACGCTTATGCTGCTTCGCATTAAGTACCTGATGGGCAATACCCCGCTTGTTAAGCAGATTGGAAAGCCGCTCACTCTTTTCGATCGACACCGTACCTACCAAAATGGGCCGACCCGGCCGTTGGATGTGCACAATCTTGTCAAGAGCGACGGTCTCTTTGCGTCGCTCCTCGGGAAGATCGAGAGTCACAGAACTTTCGTCTTCACTCACCACGTTGCCAACCAACTCAGATCCATTCTTGAGTTCTACAGTTGCGAAGCGATTGAGCCGTTCGATCTCGTCAGCAATGACGCCGTACTTTTCACGCTCCGTTCGCAGAATCATGTCGGGATGTTCGATGCGTTGCATCGGACGATTGGTTGGTACACCGATGACGTCTAGTTTGTAGATCTTCCAGAATTCACCAGCTTCGGTGAGGGCTGTACCGGTCATTCCCGCGATTTTCTTATAGAGTTTAAAGAAATTCTGCAGGGTGATTGTCGCCAGGGTCTGATTTTCTTCCTTGATTTGCACCCCTTCTTTCGCTTCCACGGCCTGATGTAAGCCATCGCTCCATTGGCGTCCCTCCATCAGACGTCCCGTGAATTCATCGACAATAATTACGCGACCTTGCTGGACGACATAATTCACGTCGAGCTTATACAGGTTGTGAGCTTTGAGGGCGTTGTCTATTAGGTGGGGCCATTGCATGTTCCCCGCAGTGTAAAAGCTTTCTACACCTGCGAGTCGTTCAGCTTCACGAACCCCTTCGTCCGTTAGATGAGCCGAGTGCTCCTTCTCTTTGACTTCAAAATGGATGTTCGGCTTGAGCTGCCGCGCAATCTTGTCGGCTTTGATATATTTTGTAACGTCATCCTGTGCCGGGCCAGAAATAATGAGCGGCGTACGAGCCTCATCTATGAGTATGTTGTCTACTTCATCGACGATTGCATAGTTGAGTATTCCCTGGGCTTGCTGCTGATGCTTGGGATAGCGATCATCGCCGCGGGCGGCGTGTTTCATGTTGTCGCGTAAATAGTCGAAGCCAAACTCATTGTTAGTACCGTATGTGATGTCACATGCATAAGCCTGTTGTCGTTCATTCGGATCCATGCCGGACCAAATGGCATCGACTGTGAGTCCCAAACCATTATAGATTGGTGCCATCCATTCCATATCGCGCCGAGCAAGATAATCATTCACCGTAACGATATGAACACCCTTGCCTTCGATCGCATTCAGGTAGGCAGGGAGGGTGGCCACGAGCGTTTTTCCTTCGCCGGTGACCATCTCGGCAATATTTCCTTCGTGAAGAATAATTCCACCGATGAGTTGAACGTCGTAATGCCGCATCCCCAAGTAGCGTCGCCCAGCTTCTCGACAGGCAGCAAAAGCCTCCACGAGCAAGTTGTCTAAAGTTTCTCCTGCTGTAATTCTTTGGCGAAACTCATTTGTTTTGGCTTTTAGCTCTTCATCACTTAGGGATTGAAAGACGGGCTCCAAGGCAGTGATTGCCGCTACCCGTGAGTGTGTGTGCTTGAGATAACGCGCATTAGCAGAACCGAACAGTGCCGTGATAGCACGCTCGAAGCGGCTCAGGATTCCGTTGCCAAATCCACTGACTATTTCCCAGATTCTTTCCAGTAGTTCCATTGCATACCTAAAGTCACTTATAAAAAATGCCAATGGTTCACGAGAAATCACTCGCGGCCACATGCATTAAATCGTTGAGTCTATTCTATTTTATTTATCCACCGAGGTCCGAGCTAAAGCCAGACAGAGGCACAAAGCCACCCCGACTCTTCACTTTCAAGCAATAAAGAATCCATTCAAAAGCCCCTGAGTCTGCATACCACTAGCGGCCCCGGCTTCGTGGAAGCTGGCGGAATTGCGCAAACTGTTCATAGCAAAAAGCTTATTGCGATTCCCGCGAAGGGTCAAGGTGGGATAGGACACGCCCATAGCGCCCAAATGTCTGCTGTAGAACGAGTTACTGCACTTTGGGAGCATCAATTCTTACCCTATTTGGGGGGGCAGAAGCTCGTTTTGACCTATTCATTTGTCTATCCAGTACGAAAATCTTCAACTTCTTCCACCTGTGGCAAAAGTAGCGGAAAGTGGTCACGCATTTCGTGAAAAGGAATGAATGCTCGTCTCTTTGAAATAAACACTGGTAAGGGCAGTAGTAAGTGACCTAGTAGCTCAAAATAGGAAGCGTTAATTTTGAACCGTGCTGAGACTCCCTTGTCCGATGTCACTTGCAAAATGCATGGTCTACCATAGAGATGGAACAATTTGTTAATCTAGTCTGATTGAAACTTATAGATCTTGCATAACAGCTTTTGATCCGACTTCGAACGACCCACTTGCAGATCCTATTCAAAAGTGGGAGCCCTATGACTTTTCCTGACTCGATTCGTGTACGAGCAGAACATCTGCGAAGCGGATTTTTGCTTGGACATGCTGCATTTGACGAAAACGAAGTTCTGGTTTTACCAGCTTCAACAGAAATTACAGAATCAATCAAGCAAGCCTTAGTGGAACGGCAGATTTTGGATGTCTATTTGCATCCGGATGATGCGTCGGCGATGTTTTCGTCGCCAATACGATCCAAGAGAACAGAATCGGATCTTTACGGTGCCCAGATTGGAGATTCTGCAGCCTCTTCCCTGATCGAATCCGTAGCACTTGTCAGCCAGCAAATCACGTCCCAATTGGAGGAATTTTCGAGCAAGATCCCGTCGGTTGTCGAAAATGTGGGCCCTCCGCTACGAGAACGAGCGGTACGAATTGGCTGTGAACCTTATGACCAGCATCAACAAGAGCTTTTGGTCCAGCAGTTTTCCACGACAAAGAAACTGATGGACACAATGATTCGCCACGCCGTTGCTGGGTTGACGCAAGATACACGAGCCATCAATACGGTGGCCCGCCGTGCCAGTGCCGAGCTTGTGCGAGACTCCGACCAAGCGTATGCAGCATCCTCAGAAGTGTCTCGTAACCCTGGATTTACAGATCGGCTAATACGCACTTCCGTTTTGGCGATGGCCACCGCCATTGAAATGGGGTGGGACGAGGACTGTGTACGTGAAGTTGGCGAATGTGGGCTTGTTCATAGCTGGGGATTGCATAGATTGCCTGAAGAATTGCATGACCAGAAGAAGCAGCTTTCCACAGAGGAGTTAAAATTGGTTGCACACCATCCTCTTCACACATTCGATCTTCTTAGCAAAATGCAGAATATTTCCGCAAGCGTGCGAATCTCAGCTTCGCAGGTACACGAGAAACTCGACGGTTCAGGTTACCCCCGACGACTAACCAGCGAACAAATACATCCCTATGCTAAGATCGTTCATGTTGCTGATTTGTATGTGGCCCTGACAGAAGAAACTTGGGGGCATCCCGCCTACATACCTTACGATGCCATGACGTACTTACTAAGCCAGGTAAGGATCAAGAAAATTAGTTCCGAAGTTGTCAAAGCTATGCTCGAAGTTGTCTCTCTATTCCCGATAGGAAGCCACGTAAAGTTGAGTGATGGCACAGAGGCGAGAGTTATTCGTCGGGGCCAGGGGGCTTATACCGAACCTATTGTACAGCGACTCGATGAGAATCGCACCTGGAGATTGGATGCTTCTCACGATACACTGGTTGATCTCTCTAAATCGAGTATACAGGTCAGTGCTCCGCTGCCTCATCCAACGCGTCGGGAAGAACGGCTGGACGAAGTGGCACAAGCAAAGATCTCGTCCTTGAGCTCGATCTCTTGAGACTTGAGAAAGCTTAGCAGGGTGTTATCTGCGATATTGCTGCAGGGTGTAACCTAACACAAATAGACCCACTGAGAGTAGGAGAAACTGCAGCATCTTGCCAGACGAAATGTGCTCGCCTAGTTGAGCTGCCATCGCCAAAGGAGGAATTGCCAACGCGGCCAATTGTAGTAGTCGAGCCAATATTTGCATTTACAAAACCTAGCGAGTTTCCAGCCTTCTCGCAAGTTCTTCAAATGGATGAGATACCATTGCCTGAATCTCCCCCAATAAAGCTTAGTACATATGTGTTCCGAGCTTTGCAGCTCCGCTGTCCAGCCTGTGGTCAACACAGAATGTTTAATAACTGGATCAGCATGATCGAGCAGTGCCCTGCTTGTGGCCGTAAGTTCAATCGGGCACCAGGTTATTTTTTGGGGTCAATCTACTTCAACTATGGTGTAACAGCGATTTTGATTGTGATTCTGTACTTCATAGTTTTTTTCAGTAAGCAGTTCACGGGCAATCAAATGCTTTGGTTATTAAGTGGATTTGGGCTGTTGTTTCCAATGTGGTTTTTTCGCTACGCTCGCGCGCTTTGGATCGCATTTGATGAGCGGTGGGATCCATGGCCCAATGAGGAAGAACGGCGAGCTATGATTGATCATTCCAAACCCTCGACTCGTTATTAAACCGTAGCGAAAGGACTTTAATGCCGATGAATCTGGCGGAGCTCATCGGCTATGATCTTGATTCCTGCTGCGACCGTCGACTCGGACTGAGAAAATGTCAGCCGAATGCACTGATGTTGATGAAGCCAGTCTTCGCCAGTATTCATGCCAAAAAAGAAGTATTCGCCTGGAACGATCAGCACGCCTCGCTTCTTCAATCTTTCGTATAGTTCTCGAGTAGTGATCGGTAGTTCAGGAAACCACAACCAAAGAAAAAATGCCCCTTCACTGCGATGAACAAGGTAAGGGAAATCGTCTGCAAAGTTTTGGGCGATGAGCGCTTGGGCGACCTTTGATTTGGACTGATAAAACGGTCTGATAATGTTACGAGCAGTTTGAAGTATGCGACCATTTGCTAGCAGAGGTTCGACCATTGTCTGTCCAATATTAGTATTTGCCAGCCCAATAATACAAGTCATGGATCGAATACGTTGAATGATCTCCTCGCTTGCAAGCACGATACCCGTTCGTGTACCGGGTAGACCAAGTTTCGAGAGGCTGAATGTCATCACGGTGCCTGGATTCCACACAGGCTGGATCGGTTCAAATACTGCTCCAGGAAATGGTTCGCCATAGGCATTGTCGATCAGTAGAGGAATGTCCCGTTCTGTAGCGAGTTGTGCAAGGTGGCTGACTTCGTCGTCGGTAAGAACATTTCCCGTAGGATTGGTCGGGCGGCTTACACAAATTGCTCCAATGTCTTCACCCACATTGAGTGAATCAAAATCGATGTGATACTTGAAGCTATGTTCATCGATGATGTCGATTTTTGGGCGGAGGCTTGTAAAGACTTCCTCATTCAATCCTTGATCCGCGTAGCCAATATATTCAGGCACAATTGGTAGCAATATCCGTCGTCGTTTACCATCCTGCATTTCGCCAGCCAAGAGAGTAAACAGAAAGAAAAACGCCGCTTGCCCGCCAATGGTTACAGCAACATTGTCTTCGGACACATCCCAGCCATAGGTGTTTCGCAGGCAGGTGGCAACCGATTTGCGAAACTGGGGATTTCCCGCAGGACCATCGTAGTTGGTAAGCATCCGGTCGCAAAGCGGTTCGTCAGCGACGATCTCAGTGAGTCGCTCTCGCCATAGAGCTTGCATCTCAGGAATGTGCGCAGGGTTCCCCCCGCCGAGCATGAGCATAGAACTACCGCCAGCCAGTGCTGTACCGAGGTCGTCCATTAGTTCGACGATTCCACTAGGTCCTGAGAGTGCCCGACCGATTTTACTTATTTGATAAGCCATTGCTTTCCGAAGTCTGTACTTCTGGATTGAGAAACTACAACTTGCAATCCACCAGAACCTTGCCTATTGCACTGCGTTCGACTGCTTGATGGGCTGCAATCACTTCACTCAAAGCGAAACGCTCGCCAAGGTGGTGAGTGAGTTCTTTATCGGCGAGCCAGTGAGTAATATCAGCGAGAGCTTGTTTTAAGAGGATTGGTGTGGACCCAAACACCAAGACGTGCCGAATAATGATGCTTTTGTACATCAGATCGTAAAATGGTAACGAGGGTTCGGGCACGGCCTGAGAAGCATAAGTTGCAATGATGCCACCTGGACGGGTGGCGCGAAGATTGGTTGTGAGATTTCCCCCGAATTCGACCTCCACAACGCGATCAGCGCCAACGCCGTCGGTGATTTCCAATACGCGATCGGCGACGTTAGTCGTACGGTAGTTGAGCACATGATCCGCGCCGGCATCGGCAGCTAGCTCTGCTTTTTCGTCAGTGCTGACAGTCGTGATCACCCGGGCTCCTGCTAGACGAGCAAACTGCACTGCGTATCGCCCTACGGCTCCTGCTCCACCTGTGACAAGGACAGTTTTCCCAGCAACCTCACCATCGGCAAACACACTGGCGTAGGCAGTTAGTGCAGGAATGCCAAGACAAGCCCCTTCGAAAAAATCACTATCCTCTGGTAAGGGAACGGCTTGCTCCGATGGTAGGGAGGCATACTCCGCAGCGGTGCCAAAATCGCGCTCCCACTGAGCAGCGTACAGCCAGACGCGCTCGCCAATGCGGGATGATTCCACACCTTCACCAACAGCCTCTATAACGCCGGCACCATCGAAGTGGGGAATGATCTGTGGGGCTGACATTGTTCCACGACCTCCCAAGCGTCGTTTCACGTCGATTGGATTGACGCCCGAAACATATATTTCCACACGTACTTCACCGGGTCCCGGTTGTGGGGTGGGAATGTCGCCAACTTGGAGTACCTCAGCGGCGGGACCTTGGCGTTCATACCAAACGGCTTTCATCTCATCCAACTCCTACATTTCATGAGTGGTGGACGGCGATCCAGCATGTCGCTCGCGCCACTCCCAGAAGTACCATATTGCGATGCCCATCAATAGCCCCACCAAAAAACCCTGCTTAATCCCTAGGGCGATCAAGCCGACGAGCAAGACTACTGTAAACTCTTTGCTGTCACTTGCCATGTCACGGACGAGCATCATCAGCATCGCTGCTTCGAAGAGCAAAATGACTCCCAAAACAGGGCGTGGATAAGCCGCAACAACTGCATCGACCGAATTGCCCAACAGTACTCCAATTACAAGGTACATCGTACCGTAAATGACCACCGAACCACCAGTTCTGGCACCAAACGCATAGTGACCAGCTAATCCGCCGCAACCGTGACAAGCAGGTATCCCTCCTAGCAGCGACGCCAAGAAGTTGGCCATGGAATAAGTAATGCCTATCTTCTGAACTCCTATGGCCCGCTCTGGAAAGAGATCTTTGAGTGTCTGTTCCGTAGCGAATACTGAGTTTGATAGCGACAGAGGAATTTGTGGCAAGGCCAGTACGATGAAGCCAGTCCAGATGGCATCCCACGCGGGAATATCTAACGTAGGCAGCTCTACGGATTTTGCTAAGTGCACGGTCGACCAATCGATAGTTACCACGCTGGCATAGAGCGAGCCAAACAGAATTACTAACAAAGAGGCAGGGATTCGTCGATTTCCCCAGAGAACTACTACAATGGCAAAACAAACTATTGCAAGGATATAGCCGTTCGTGCCAAGTGACGGCACATACTCTCTTAGTGCCAGAGAGGCCAGGCTCAAGCCGAGTCCAAATTGGATACCTCGAATCACGCATCGTGGAATCATTCGCGATAGCCAGGACAAAGCACCAGTCACACTTAAGAAGAGCATGACCGTGGCAACAGCAAATCCAGCCCCAAGAAGCACATCACCGGGGATCTTCTGAGTGATCACCAAAACAGCCATTGCCTTGAGTGGCTGCATCGGCATAGGTACGCCATAGAGAATCCCTGTCAGGATTTGCAGTACTCCAAAGACCATGAATACTGTTGAGCCATGGAGTCCCGCTGCCGGGATCATCGCGATAATCAGTGGAAGATCGGTCCCAATATCCCCAAAGCTGCCTGCTAGTTCGTTCCGGTCGAATCGGATCCAGGCGGAGCTAAACTGCTTTGGTAAGGGATCGGTCGCAGGCATGGGTATCATTATCTGGAACAAGTATTCATTTCACAAGAACTAATGCTCACTTGTTTTCCAATAGACAGCAGTTCATGAATTGAAAGAATCAGAGTAGAATACGTCTCACAATGACCGACGACTACATCAAAATCAGCGGTGGTACACTCTACGACCCAGCAAACGGGATCGATGGCAAAGTGCGAGACCTCTGGATCTCAGCCGGAAGGATCGTCTCTGCACCAACGAATCCAGAAGTGCGGCCCACTCGGACCATCGATGCGGAAGGCTTGGTTGTGATGCCTGGTGGAATCGATATGCACTGTCATATCGCTGGGCCGAAGGTGAACGCTGCTCGCAAATTGCGGCCAGATGATCGGCGTTCGCAGCCGATCCATCGAACTAAGACGACTCGCAGTGGCACGTTAGGGAGCGTGCCAAGCACGTTCGCTACTGGATATAAGTACGCCGCCCTTGGATATACGACAGCCTTTGATGCCGCTGTACCTCCTCTGTTAGCAGCCCATGCTCATGCCGAATTTGCCGACACTCCTTGCCTTGATAAGGGTTGCTATTTGCTCATGGGCAACAACCACTATGTGATGCAGAGCATTCGCGACAATGAGACTGCCAAACTACGGGCATTCATGGGTTGGTTACTCTCCAGAGGCAAGGGCTATGCTCCCAAGCTAGTTAATCCTGGAGGTGTCGAAACATGGAAAAGTCGTGAAGGCTCACGCGATACTGGTCTCGACGACATGGTGCCGCATTTTGATGTCACGCCGAGACAAATTATCAGCGAAGTCGCCCAAGCATCTGCAGATCTGCAACTGCCGCATCCCGTACACATTCATTGCAATCAACTCGGTATGCCAGGCAACTGGCGAACCACGCTCGAAACGATGCGAGCGCTCGAAGATCTTCGGGGGCATCTAACGCACATTCAGTTCCACAGTTATGGGGGCGGGGAGGCTGACGAAGGAACTTTTTCCAGCAAGGTCGCAGATCTGGCAGCCTATGTGAATGCTCATCCAAATTTGACTGTCGATGTGGGCCAAGTGCTATTTGGTGAAACCACCAGCATGACCGGCGACGGACCATTAGGGCATTTTTTGGCGAATCTTTATGGACATAAGTGGATCAGTTGCGACGTGGAGATGGAAGCCGGCTGCGGCATCACACCGATCGAATACAAAAACAAATCGTTGGTTCACGCTTTGCAGTGGGCCATCGGTCTGGAATGGTATCTGATGGTGGAAGATCCCTGGCAGGTAGTGATGAGCACCGACCATCCGAATGGGGGATCGTTCCTCGCGTATCCGCAGATTATTCGACTCTTGATGGATCGTACCTATCGGAGCGATATGCTCAAGAATTGTCATCCGACTGTGCTCAAGAGATCATCACTCGTCGACTTGGACCGACAATACACACTTAACGAAATTGCCATTATCACACGTGCTGGTCCTGCGAGAATCCTGGGGCTCACGGACAAAGGGCACCTGGGACCAGGTGCGGTCGCCGACATTTCGATTTACACTCCAAACGAAAACCAGGAAGTCATGTTCGAACTACCGCGCATGGTTATCAAAGCTGGTGAAGTGGTTGTCGAACAAGGCGAAATTCGCAGTACCCCCCAAGGCAACATTCTGCATGTTAGCGCGGAGTACGATCACGAAGTCGAGCCTGATATTAGGGCCTGGTTCGAGGATAATTACTCGGTGAGTTTTGCGAATTATGGAGTATCTCTTTAACAGCCGTCGCCAGAAGGCGAGGGTAGATTTCAGCATAAAGACCACCGCCTTCCGGCGGAGGCTATTAAAGACTAGTTCTCAAACCACCAATTCGCGCAACACAACTAACCCACGCTCAAGCGTTTTCATCGATGCTGCATAGCTGATACGAAAGTGCGTGTCGCGCTCGCTGAAAATATTGCCAGGAATGATCAGTAGTTCGCGCTCGATAGCACGCATGACAAATTCGGCCCCACTCCCCTGCCCCTCAGGCACTTTGGGAAAGACGTAGAATGCTCCACCGGTTGGTGCCACTTCGTAGCCTGCGTCACGCAAGCCATCAACTATAAAATCACGTCGTTTACGGTACTCAGCCACCTGCGAACTCATATCGGTTTCCAGCGCTACCAATCCGGCCCATTGCAGTGGGTGTGGCGCACAGACGAAAGTGTATTGCTGCAACATGGTGAGCTTATCAATGATTGCTGCAGGGCCGTGAACCCAACCGAGTCGCCAACCCGTCACTCCATACGTCTTGCTGAATCCGTCGACCACTAATGTTTGATCGTTCCAACGGGCCGGGCTGGGAGGGAAGCAATCGTAGCTGAATGTGCGATAAATCTCATCGCTCAACAACGCAATGTTGTGCCTGGCTGCCAAGTCCGCTACGGCTTTTACACTTTCCTCGCTCGCTATCACTCCGGTGGGGTTGGCTGGGCTGTTGAGCAAGATGAGCTTCGTGCGCGGAGTTATCGCCGCGGCTACCTTCTCAGGATCAATCGCAAAATCCGGATAAGTATCGATCATGACACACTTGCCCCCGACCATGCGGACCAAAGCCGGATACATCACAAAGTAGGGGTCCATGAAGATCACTTCATCGCCCGGATTGATCAGCGCCAGCATCGTCATCACCAAAGCACCGCTAGTTCCCGAGGTTACCAGCACACGGCGATCGGCATGACCGTAGTCCGCATCAATCCGAGCTTGAAATGCTTCGCGCAACGGAGGAATTCCTTGGGTAAGACTATAGCCGTTCTTATCGCTTTGAATTGCGTCAATGGCTGCATTCTTAACGGAGTCGGGCACGGGGAAATCGGGCTGGCCAATCGAGAGGTTGATAGGATTGGCCATTTTTGCCGCTAAATCGAACACTTTACGGATGCCAGAGCTGTCAAACTCTTTGGTGCGTTGTGCGAGCCAGGGATGTGACATAGGAATGCGGAATTCGGATTGCGGAATTGAGTAAGACAACAGCCGCGACGCAACGCGTCGCTGGTAATCAGCCTAACATATCAGGCGAGGGGCTCTTTCTGCGAGGGTGGCGATTTTGCAGCACCCCATTGCACCAGGGCAACCATCGCTAATGTACCTGCCATCGCTGCAATCTGCAGAGTTGTCAGACGTTCGCTATCGTATTGGCCCCAGAGAATGGCGACAAGTGGGATCACGTAGGTGACCATTCCTGCAAACAATGGTCCTTGGTGTTTTACCAATTGGATGAACAGCAGAATAGCCAGTCCTGTGCTGAACGCGGCTAGCAATACTATCGAAGTGATTGCCAATGGCCATCCATGAGGGTCCGGCGGTCCGCCCAAACCCGTCTCTGCGAGAAATTCGGATGCGAACTGTAGCGGCACCAACAGGGCCCCTCCGCAAGCCAGAAATAATACCGTGAGCGGCAGCGACGGCAGATGATCGAGTTTCCATTTGATGTACGTGTTTCCCGTGGCATAGGTGAGAGGAACGGTCAGTGCCAGGGCTAATAGCCACGGCGAAATGCCCCGCTGTGCGCCATCTTGCACAACTCCTGCCAGGCAGATTAGTCCACCGACGACTCCTATCATCTGCCGCAGGGTAGGCCAGGTACCCAACATCGGAATTGAGACCACAATTGTGACCAAGGGCACTAGTGTGACCATCAGTCCGAAATAGCCGTGCTCATTGGCCTGCGTCATCACGTAGGGCAACACGGTAAACGGCCAGGCATTTGCCAACGCTCCCACTAGAAGAATATGCTTCCAATCTTTCTTAGCGATCAGCAGTTGGGGACGTCTCCACCACCAAAACAAGCCCAATACTAATGCTCCACCCAAAAGACGGCACATGCCGATTGTAAGGGGACCCAATGCCAAAGCTGCCCGGTCCATCAGGATGAAGCTGGTACCCCAAGTCAGACAGATAAACAAGAAGCTGAGATAGGGCATGTAATGAATGCGGAATTCGGATTGCGGAATGTGGAATTTTGAAGAATCTAGTGCTAGCCACTGAGGAGGTTAAGCGTTGAAGCCATGCTAAGGCTCAAAGCGAGGACGGATCTTCCACGTGGTGAACTCATGTTGGTCAACTTGGTCAACTTGGTCATGTTGGCCGCGCATTGTGCACTTTGATGGGTTTGGCCCATATTTGGCGTTGACAGTTCTCCCGATTAACAGATTCCTGATTCCATGTCATGGTACGCTCCTCTCGTGGATGGCGAGTGGGATCATCAGGCGCAATCAATGCGCTCATTCGTGGCCCCCCATTATCGCGATTTGGGAGCGAGATTCTACAACGATTTTTGGCCGGGGGTTAACCGCGAAGGAATACAATTACCCACCCTACAAATAATCTGGCAAGAGTGGCCATTCTACTTTGGAGAACTGTGATGCTCTGCGCTACGATTCATGGGCAAGGTTAGCCTTGTGGTGCAGGAAAGTGCAGCTAATAAGCGGTGCGCTCCGCTGTGGGTTCGAGGTTAGCTCTTCGTTGATGCTGGAGAATATCGTCCATCACATCCAGCTCAGTGTAGTACATCGCGCTGGGGTCAATCTTGCGAGCTTGAAGCCAGTCGAGATGGGACTTCATTCGTGGGCGTTCTGCAAGCCGTGGGAGCACTGCCAGCCAACCGAGTGCCATGAGGCTGACGGAGGCTAAAAAACGCATTTTGTTGGTTTGCATTGACATGAATTAATGCACGATCTGATTGATTCGGTCGACAAAGATCACTCGGAACATCAGCCATGCCATGAAGAGGGTCAAACAGAGATTTAATGTCTGCCCACACACGTACAGCACAAGTGGTCTACCACCGCGGAGGTAGGGCACAAGAGCGCGGAAGTTGGTTTCCAAGCCGATGCTGACAAACGCGAGGCAAAACAACCAGCCGCGCAGAGTCTTTGTCGAGCCATCGATTGTGGCGTCTACAAGTTCTGGGCCATTATCGAGGCCCACGTAGACGAGCGAGAAAACGGCTGAAGCGAGTACGAAGCCGATGACAAACTTGGGAAATCGAACCCAGATTTCCATTGCGCCGAGTCGATGTCCCGCTGGGTCTTTCTCCACACAGGTCACCCAGTAGATAGCGACAGCAAATGCGACCACACCAATGAGGATGTTCTGAATCATCTTGACCGTGGCGGCCACTTCCAGGGCACGAGCTCCCAACGCAGCACCAGCGGCTGCAACGGCACCGGTGGAATCGATTGTGCCTCCCAGCCAGGCACCGCCGAGAATCTCATCCATGCCAACCGCTTTGATGATTGCTGGCATGACGACCATCATGATGACAGTGAACGTAAGTGACAGACCGATGGCCAACGATAGTTCTTCTTTCTTTGCTCTGCAGGCGGCGGCAGTGGCAATCGCGGCAGAGACACCGCAGACAGACATGTCGGCAGAGATGACCATGTTCAGCGAACGCGACTCGATCTTGAGAACTTTCTGACCGAATAGGTAGGTGCTCACCAGTACGATCGGAGTAACTACCCAGGCCACAAAGATACCAGGTAACCCCAGAGCCAGCAGTTGACTCATGAGGACCTCAGCGCCGAGCAAGACCAGGCCGGTCTTGATATAAAATTCCGTAAGAATCGCAGGACGCAGGAATGACGGAGTTCCGATGGTGTTGGAAATGATCAAGCCGACGACGAGCGCCCACAAGACGTACTCCAAGTTGTATGCTGCTACAACACTTTGACCTGCCAAAACGTAGGAGAGTGTGGCCAGCAGGAAAACTACCGAAAAAGCCTTCCAGAAATCACGTGCCGAGTAGCCACGTAATCGGTTGGCAGTTGCGAATAGCACTCCGATAACTGCAAAAGCGCCGAATATGCCCGGGAGCGTGCTGACGGGCAGAGTTCTGGATTCCGTTGTCGCATAAAAGGCATCGAGCGGACTGCTGCGCCACGACCCGGGTTTGGCGAGCCATGCTTCTAGCGGACTCGACAACTCGATTGGATCACTGCTTTCTGGCAACTCCGTAAGAAGCTGCGAATTACTCCACCAAACGGCGGCGAAAGATACCGCCAGTAGTAAACCACCGCACCAGACCGCCCACCAATCTTCAGATGTGCGCAACTCCTCAATTAAGCTGGATCGAATATCGGAAGATGATTCGATTCCAGCTGGTTGGTCGTCCATTTGTAAACTTGTTCTCTGATGTGGTAGGCACGCCAGAAAAGGGGGGTTCACTCTGAGGCGATCCCATTTCCCTTCCAGCAATTCTCAGCTTGAAGGTAGAAATCTACCACGTTCTCATTGTTAGGCAAGATCTCTTCGTCAAAGACGGTGCAACGAGTCTCGGGAGTCTTCCTAGTCCACAAGCAATTCGCTTGTCAACTCGATCGGATTGGAGATGTTGTAGTAATTAGGACTCGTTCGCTGAACTACTTCGTGCATTTTTTCGAATTGCTCCTTTGTGCCGTCACCTGCGATTCGCACAATGTAATGCAATCGTTCATATCCGGGGGGGACGCTTCTGTCGATGTCCAGAAAGCCACGAAGGTCGATATCGCCACAGATTTCCAATTCAAGCTTGGTTAACTTCACGCCCATCACCGCAGCAACTGTGGTATAACCAACCATCATGCAGGCATTGGTTGCTGCGAGCAAGTATTCTTGTGGGTTCGCATACTGATTTGTCCCACACAATTCACAGGGTTCGTCAATCTGGATTTGGAAGTGCCGATCGATTTTCTGTCCCCCAATGTCGACCCCATCAACAAAGTGGTCCGTGCGTGCGCCCCCTTGCCAACGGCTCTTGACGGTCCAGCGAGTCTTTCCATTGTCGTGGTCGGCCTCGATGTTAGTGATTGCTTGTTTTAGTGCACCCACGTCGATGCCGTTGATTGTTTCATGCGTTGTTTGCGTAGTCATCACTTCATCTCCAAGTTTTGGAAAGAGCCGAAAATAGTGGCTAAGGAAGGCAACTACACGCAATTATAAGTTGTACTCGTAGGGTGCAAAGAGCATTCCAAAAATCCCTGCGTTCTTGGAGTGAGCCCTCACTCACATCATCTGCAGCGATTCCGCCCGTTAATACTTCACCTAGCGTCGCTAGTGACCAGTGCAAAGTCGCTTTGAAGAGTAACAGTCAGAAGTGATCGTCCTGTGGCCCAACCCAGAAGTGCGGATTATAGGCTACTTCCCAGAGATGACCGTCTGGGTCTTTAAAATATCCGCTGTAGCCTCTCCAGGATACATTTTGTGGTTGCTTGACCAGCGTAGGACCTGCCCGGACGGCCTGGTTTACGACTTCGTCGACCTCGGCTTTTGAACTCACATTGTGTGCGAGTGCACACTCCTGCGGGTCGCAGCTAAACTTGTGGTCCGAATTTGCGTTGGCGCGCGCGACGGATTGAGAGGTAGGCCGCGCTGCCGAACGTGCCGATTACTACAAAGGGCATCGCCATCATGAACAGGATGCTATAGAAGTAGCCCGTGGCACGAGCCTGGGTCACTGGGTCGCCGCTGGCTAAACCGTCCTTGCAGGTCGGACAAGCAAGCACGTCGGTCGCAGCAAGTGTGACCATCATACACAAAAGCACTAATAATGCAGTGCGGAGCCAAAGACTTGATGGTAATGCGTTCGGTCGAATCATCTCAAATATCCTCTATCCCTATCTTAGATCATCCTGCCGTGGGTGGCCAGAGGTGGTAGAGCATCACGTAGACCACGACACCAGTGACCGAGACATAGAGCCAGATCGGCAAAGTCCAGCGGGCAAGTTTACGGTGCCGAGCCAGATAATGCCCACGCTCCTCAGCCGCCAATTCACTGGCATTTTTGAAGCCGGTGCCCAACAGGGCAAATGCGATCGTGGCAGCAGCAAGAAAGGGGACCGTCATAGCCAGCACAACGTGTGTAGCAAGAATAGAAAGGTAGACGATCTTGATGACTCCCGGATGCGTAAATTTCACACTCCCAACGGTCCAGTGGTAGATGAGATAACTCACAAGAAAAAGGCACGAGACGAGAAACGCGGAAAGCATCACCCAACCATGCGCCTGCCGATGGCCCCGCTTGATGAGCACAAAACCCAACACCAATAGCAAGGTAGCAATCGAATTGAGAACCGCATTGAGATGCACCAGGGGATTGGCAGTGGTGGCAAAATGCAGAGAGTTCATAAATGTCATTCTGAAGGAGCCTCGGCGACTAAAGAATCTAGGTGGAACTATCCCTTGTTCTCAATGCCTGTTGGCCATACAAACCAGATCCCTCTGGTCGCGGAGCTCCCATCGGGATGACAATACTTTTCACTTACTAGCCGTGGCCGGAAGGCCATGGTTCTCTTTCAAGGCGATCACATCGGTCTTTGTCTCTGGGGGTGGATCCTCCGCCAGGCATTCCAAGAGCAACTCACGTAGTTTTTTCGATTGGCTGATGCTTGTCGCGTCGTACATGCCACGCACCTTTCCTGCACGATCGATCACCACGGCATAATCTTTGTGACCTCGCCAGGTGACCGGCATCTTCATGATCTCCTCCCCCACGCGTTTGATGTAATCAAAATCACCCGTGCAGAAGAGCCAGCGATCGGGGTCGGCTTGATAGCCATCGGCATATTCTCGCAACACTTCAAGCGTGTCATTGTCGGGATCGACCGTGATGCTCACCCAGGTGACGTCGGCAAGCTCAGGTTGCTCGTGGAGAAACTTGATATTGGCGTTGAGTCGAGGACACTGTCCGGGACAACTGGCAAAGAAAAACGTGGTGACCCAGACCTTGCCTTCCATGTCCTCCGAGCGAAAAGGCTCCCCGCTGCGCTCCATGAGTTCGAATTCCTCTAGAGGTGGACCTTCAAACTCGATGCCACCCACGGCGTGCTGGGCTTCGTATTGATGCACCTTGTACCAGGTCCACAAACCATAGAGGGCAACGAAGCCCACCATGAGCGACAGCCAATAAGGGAGCGTACTACTTTTCACAACAAGTCTCCTGTCGTGCGAGTCGCAGCAATTCGCCAGGAAAGCACGATCATCAGTGCGGCGAAAGCGAGCGAGACTACCCAGCAAACCGGTAAACTGGGCAATGCTTTAACTATACTCGCATCACCGAAATGCAGATAGTGTCGGAGTCCGGCTACACCGTAAGTGAGTGGGTTAACACGCGAGATAAACGTGATCCAACTTTTCGGATCATCCGGGAAGAGAGACCCAGACAGAAGCCACATAGGGAACAGGAACACGCTCATGATCGCGTGAAAACCTTGAGTGGATTCCATTCGCCAGGCGAGAAAGAAGCCCAACCCGGTAAGCGCAATCGCAATCACGGTCATAAGTACAATTGACAGCACGATATCGAGCGGCGTTCCGGGCATACCCAACGTAACGCTTCCGAGTGCCAAAAACATGAGGGCCTGCAGAAGCGCGATTGCAGATCCGCCAAGGATTTTCCCCATGACCATGGCCCACCTTGGTGCCGGAGCTACGAGTACCGATTGCAGGAATCCTTCGCGGCGGTCTTCGATGATCGAAATCGTGGCAAAAATCGCAGTGAACAACAGGATCATCGCGATCGTGCCGGGAAAGAAGAACTCGAAACCCAGGTCGTTGCTGCGTAGGCCCAGGCTGAATAGCCCCCAAAACATGATGGGCTGAACGAGTGCACCGATCACGCGATTACGCTGGCGGAAGAACCGGACGAGTTCGCGGTGCGCCAACGTGAGGACCACAGGTATTGCGGGGACTGACGCTTTAGTGCTACTTGCCATTGGACTCCGTCATTTCTTTCCAGAATCTATGGCCCGTCCGATCAATGAACACATCTTCAAGCGTCGGTTTGCCGAGTGTTATGGTTTCGATTTCTGCAGGAAACGCCTCAACCAGGCGGGCGATCCACTGGTGTCCGTCTGGCTGTTCAAGCCGCACGGTGCCATCAACAACGGTGGTGTCGCAATCGAATTTCGCGCGAATCGCTTCGGAGAGCTCAGCGGGTCGAGCAGTGCGAATCGTGATGGCATCTCCACCCACTGAGGCTTGCAGCGCTGCCGGAGTATCGAGAGCGGCCAGTTTTCCGTTATGCATGATAGCAATTCGATCGGCGCGATCCGCTTCTTCCAAGAGATGGGTGGTCAGTACAATCGTCACGCCATCCGACTCACGAATCTGGTGCAAGTATTTCCACAGGTCGCTACGGGCTCCAGGATCAAGCCCTGTGGATGGTTCATCTAAAATCAGCAGTTGAGGACGATGCAAAAGGCCTTTTGCCAGTTCAACGCGGCGCCGCATTCCTCCTGAGAGGGTTTCCGTGAGATCATCGGCCCGGTCGGCGATACCTACGGCCGAGAGCATTTGTTCAATCCGCGCACGAAGTTCAATGCCAACAAGTCCGTAGAGTTTTCCCTGGTGAGCGAGATTCTCTGTGACAGTCAGTTTTTTATCCAGACTGGGCGCCTGGAACACGACCCCCAGCTTTCCGCGAATTTCGTTGGGAGACTGACTTAGATCATTGCCTAAGATGCTGATTTTTCCCGCTTGCAAAGGGATTAGTGTCGAAAGTACTCGAAATAGAGTGGTTTTACCGCTGCCATTGGGCCCGAGAAAAATAAAAATTTCTCGTTGCTCGATGGAGAGTGAGAGATTGTCAATGGCGGTTCGCGCACCATAGCGATGCGTGCAGGCGTCTATTTCGATCGCAGGGTCAGCAGGCATTGAGAAACCAGGGGAAAATTGGTCCTCTAGTGCGAAAGGTGAGGCAATAATTAAGCCGCCTTATTTTTAGCGGCAGGTTGCTCGTTGTGGGGAGCTGATGGCTTGTGATCCTCGGCATGCGCCGCCTCTTCGTCGGCTGGCACCTCGGCTGCATACTTCATGCGTTCGTGAGAGGCATTACGCATTCGCAAACCAACATCAGGCACCAGAGCAAGAATTAACAAAGCAGACATAATACTGGCTGGTACGGTGAGAACCCATTTCCAGTTGGCTTCCCACTTGAGATGCATAAAAAACATGATCACCAGCATCGCCTTGGTACAGGAGACGGCCATCATGAAGGCACGGCTCACTTCCGTGGGCACGTGGTTCCTCCAAAAATCAAAATAAGTCAAGAACGACATTGTCGTCAGAACACAGAGTGCAAGGAATACGCCCAGGAACAAACGCACATTGTCATGGTGTGCGTCTTCGTGCGAGTGTGCATCGTTCGTGTGGGTGTCGTGTGTATGAGTGGACATGTTTTTTTTAAGAATCCAATAACCGCAAGCGGCAGTTAGAACAGGTAAAGCAAGGGAAACAGGAATATCCATACGAGGTCGACGAAATGCCAATAAAGGCCCACATTTTCGATCGTGCCATAGGCAGCCCGGTCAAGTGTCATCGAGAGCAAGAATACGAACGCGATCAGGCCAACCACGACGTGCAAGGCATGAAAACCGGTGAGCAGGAAGTAGGTACTCGCCCACATATTTCCGCCGGGGATCATTATGGGTAACTCGAGCCAGGGATACTTGTCATTGAGCCCTACCAGATGGCCGCCATTGTGGGCAGATTCATGTTGCGCAGCCACCAACTGGAATGGTGAGCTTTCATGGGTGGCATGCGAGGCATCGGGCCGATGTTCGTGAACACTTGCCCGTGGATAGATTCTGTCGGCAAGCTCATATATTTTAATGCGACCTGCGAGTGAGTCAGGTTCATTACGAAGAGCTACTTCGGCGGCATCCACCTGGCGGAGCAGATCGTCGACCACACCAAGTTTTTGAGTGTCTTCCTCGGTCTTGTCTGTCTTGTTTTCCAACTCTGCCTTATGTTTCATGAGTTTTGTGCGAACACCTTGGGCGTAATAAACGTCGGGTTTTTCGTAGATGAGGCTGTGAGGTAATTGAGGATAGATTCCGTGGGAAAACTTGGCGTTGTATTCATACATCTTGATTCCCAAAAACACCAAGCCAAGCAAAAACGTCAACAACATCCAACCTTTGGCACCCGAGGCATTGTTCTTCTTGGCGGCTTCCAAAGCCAACACCACGGTCACACTGGAACAGATCAGCACAAAGGTATTGGTAGCACCCCAAATCTCAGCCAAATGGACATCGTGCGTCGAAGGCCAGGCGACTGCACCGAAACGCAATACAATGTAGGTGCCGATGAGGCCGGCAAAAAACATAATTTCTGTCGACAGAAACAACCACATAAAAGCTTTGCCATTAGGAATGGGCAACGCGGGTTGATAGTCGAACTGCGGGGCGTGATGCGTATCGGACATGGAATTGTTGTTTGTGAGTTGTCAGAAATTAATGGTCAGTTTTTGGTCACTTGCTAAAGCGTGACAACGAGCAGCATGGAGAGCCAGGCGGGGAGGAAAATCAACGATGCCCTCAAAAGCAGGCGAGCGGAGTGATCGTCTCGAAAAATAGCAAAGCGGATCGATAGGCCCAGCAAGATAGCTCCCAAGCAGAAAGTCCAGGTCAAATACAACAAGGGACTGCCACCAGTGGGAATCACGGCTGGGATCAAACTCACCGGGAGCAGCGCGGCTGCACCCAGAACAGCCTGGGCTCCTGCTCTTACACCGCTCGGGTCTACAACGGTCAGCATCCGGTGACCAGCGGCCGCGTAGTCATCTCTATAGATCCAAGCGATGGCCATGAAATGCGGAAACTGCCACAGGAACAAAACGAGGGCCAAAGCCAATGCTGTCAGTCCAATGGGAGTTCCCGTCGCCGTCCACCCCATGAGAATGGGAATAGCACCGGCAATGGCACCAACAGTTGTGTTAAAGGGGCTACGGGTTTTCAATGGTGTGTAAATGAGCACATAGAGAACCCAACTTGCCAATCCTAAACCGGCTGTGAGCTGATTGACTTGCCATACCAACAGAGAGGTGCCCGCAATGAGTGAAATCAGTGATAATATGACTGCCTCGAATGAACTCACTCGTCCTGCGGGAATCGGTCGATCGAAAGTGCGAGGCATTAAGGTGTCGTTGTCGCGTTCCCACCACTGATTTGCAATGCTCGCACTGGCAGCCACTAAACCGGTGCCTGCGAGGGCATACAAGAGAACCCGCATGTCGAGCGAATGAGGCGCCGCCAGACATGCTGCGGCACTGGCAACGATCAATTCCAACAAAACAATTCGCGGTTTGGTGAGTTCGAGATAGTCAGTGAGCCGAGCGGTGAGTGCCTTGACCGGACTTTCGACGGTAATGATCGTAGACGTGCTCATAGTACCGCCCCCAGTCGTGAGGGAGCAGAATCAACAGCAAAAACACCAAAACTCAGCTGACGAGCCGTACGCAGAGCAATGGCCAGTGCTGTTACCAAAATAAGAGAACCAACTGCCACGTGGCTCGTCACAATGATGGCCTGAAAGGCATTGTCTGCAGTATTGGCAACAGTCAGTTCACCGAACGTCTGTGAAGCCCAACGAGGCAGACCATACTTTACGATCCACGTTGAAGCTCCTAGCACGATCTGCATTCCAATCAGTATTGCCAGAAACCAACAACGTTCTGTGGGGAAATGACAGCGTGATGCTTGCCAAAGGAGGAGCAAGCCATGAACGATAATGGCGAAGGCCAGTAGTATATGAAGATAGACTGCTGCTTGAAACATTGCAGAGGCAGATTGGTGGGTGAGATGTGGGCTATGCCGCACCACCGCTCCAACCACGAGTTGCAGGTATGCCAGAATCGTCGTAAGAATGGCGAGGCGGAAATATTTCATTTGCTGCGATGAGCTTTGGAACTCGGAATTCGCTTGCGTGTCTCTCCACCATCTAGAAGTGAAAACTACCATTGCCACACACATGGCAAAAAACAGGGGGCCAGTGCAACCATGAATTAGAGCCAAGGTGCGCTCGTCGAACACGACACGCATTCCACCAAGCGTACCTTGAAGAATCACGCCTATTAAAATAGCCACGCTGAACATGCGAACCCAATTGCGAGGCTCCTTCTTCCAGGTAATGCCAACCAGACCGATTGCCTGCAGGCCAACGATCATTCCCAGTAAGCGGTGGCCATGTTCGATAAACTTCTCCCCAGTGGAATTTAGCCAGGGATAGAATGGCATTAGATATCCATCCGAGGTGAACCAATCGCGAAAAGCCATTCCTGCCCCGGTAGTTGTGACTAACCCACCCCACCAAATCAGCGGGAAAGTCGCGCACGCTAAGCCCCATGCCCAAAGGTGAACAATCGAGTTTCGTGTTGTGCGCGAGGTTGTCATTTCTCAGTGGGCAGTTGCTAGTGGACCGGGGCCTTGCCCTCGGCCGATTCCGGCGTTTGCTTTGGTGGTTGAGTTTGGGGATAGTAATCTTCGTCTGTCTCAGGGGACCCGTACTCGTAAGGTCCTCGATAGATAATTGGCTGGAAATCGAAGTTGCCGTGGCCGGGGGGGCTGGGAGCTTGCCATTCCAGGCCGTTTGCTTTCCAGGGATTACGCCCAGCGCGAGGGCCAAAAAAGATGCTCCAGAAGAAATTGATGACGAAGATGATCTGGGAGGCCATCAGCAGGAATGCTGCCCAACTAATGAATTGGTTTAGTGGAAGCAAATTGCGAAACGTTTCATAGTGATAGGGATCAGCCAGCCGCCGGGGGAAACCCTGCATTCCCAAGATATGCATTGGGTAAAAGACACAGTTCATCAGGACAAATGTCAGCGTGAAGTGAACCTTCCCCCAAGAATCGTTCATCATGCGCCCAAACATCTTGGGAAACCAATAGTAGATTCCCCCAAAGACTGCCATGGCAGTGCCACAGAACAGCACGTAATGGAAATGGGCCACGATGTAGTAGGTATCGTGGATGAAGATGTCGACGGGTGTGGCTGCCATGAAGATTCCACTCAATCCGCCGATGATGAACATCGAAACAAACGATATCGCAAACAGCATGGCAGTGGTGAACTGAATCTTCCCGCCCCAAAGCGTACCGAGCCAGTTGAATGTCTTAATCGCACTAGGCAGCGCGATCATCATCGTTGAAACCATAAAGGTCATGCCAAGCATAGGATTCATACCGGAGACGAACATATGATGACCCCACACAATGAATCCAAGCCCGGCGATGCCTGAGATCGAATAGACCATAGGCTTATATCCAAAGAGCGGCTTGCGAGCAAAGGTGCTAAGGATATCGGATACCATACCCATCGCCGGCAGGATCATGATATAGACAGCTGGATGACTATAGAACCAAAAGAGATGTTGCCAGAGTAGCGGCTGCCCGCCCCCGGTTTCCATGGGCGAATTGTTCGCCATGGCACCTTCGGGCAGGAAGAAGCCAGTGCCAACGAGACGATCCCCCAACTGCATGAATCCCGCTGCTGTGAGAACTGGCAGTGCAAATGCCTGAAGGATGGCCGTAATGAACATAGCCCAAATGGTCATCGGCAGACGGAACATAGTCATGCCGGGGGCGCGCATTTGGATGATCGTGGTCATGTAATTGATCGATCCCATCATCGAAGCAATACCGACGAAGGTGACGCCTAAAAGCCAGAGGGTCTGTCCTTCTAAACTACCGGGTGCGGCCTCTTGAATAACTGATAACGGCGGATAAGAGGTCCAGCCCGCCTGGGCCGCACCTCCCTCCACGAAAAAGCTCGCACCGATGAAGAAAAAAGCCGGCCACATGAACCAGTAGCTCAGCATGTTGAGCACCGGGACGGCCATGTCGTCGGCACCTATCATTAGCGGGATCAAGAAGTTACCAAATGCTCCTGCTAAAATGGGGATGATCACGAAAAAAATCATCACCGTCGCGTGCATGGTGACGAGCATCGTGTAATTCTCAGGGGCGATCTGGCCCCCTTCTGGACCTGCGAGCATGTTGCCCAGAAGCGGCATCGCGCGCCACGGGTAAGCCAACTGCCAGCGGATCCCCATTGCCAGCAGGCCTCCCACCGAAAACCAGATCAGCGTGCTAAACAAGAATTGCAGCCCGATGATCTTGTGATCAAGCGAGAAGACATAAGTCTTTAAAAAGCTGCTTGTGTGGGCATGTTCGCCGTGGGCAGCGTGGGTTTCAGCGGTAACGGTACTCATGGCAAACTTTCGATAATCATAAATGAGTGATGAAAGCATCACTCAAACAATGTCTCTTGGTTTCACTCTTCTTCAGGAACTTCGACGGTCATGGTGTTTTGTTCGGCAGTGAACTCGGCCAGTTTGGCGTCATATTCATCGCGGGGGAGAAAATACACCCGACCCTTCATTTTGTAATGGCCCCAGCCGCACAACTCGGCGCAAACGATGTCATAGCCGCCGGTCTTCTTTCCCTTAAACCACATTTTTTGCGCCATACCGGGGACAACGTCTTGTTTAACTCTCAAATTTGGAAGAAAGAAACTATGCAGTACATCTGCACTGGTAATCTTGAGGAGTATCTCCTCATTAACCGGGAGATACAATTTGCCGTCGGTGCGAACGATGTCGTCCTGGGTATAGAGTTCGTTGTCAGGACCAGGGTAACGGAAGTCCCAATTAAATTGTCGACCCGTTACTTCGCAGGTGTAGGATATGGCTGGCGGATCCATCTTATCGTTTGCCCAGGCCTGCATTTGATAAATGGCAATAAACAACAAAGTCACAGCTGGAATGATGGTCCAAACAAGTTCAAGTGCATGGCTGCCATGGGAGAAAATAACTGGCTTCTCGTTAGATTTGCCGTCGTATTTCCACAGGAAATAAAACAATACACATTCCGTGACAATGAAGACCGCGCCTGTCAAATACAAAATGAACATGAACAGGTTGTCGATGGTCCTGCCCTGTTCGGAAATATCACGGGGGAGCCAGATGTTGAAGTGTGGCGCAAACACAAATGTCGCCACGCCCAAGACGGGGACTAGAAAAAACAGAAAACTCCAGAAATGTTTCACGATGGCTCTCCACGCAAGCAAACTGACAAAAATTGGATATCAGTTCACAAGCTCAACATTAATCGGCAAGGCTTTTTGAGGTTGACTCGCATCTTCATAAGGCAAAGACAATACATAATCGACAATGTTCCACATCTCTTCCTCGGTCAGAGTGCCCTGGGCTCCAGGACTTGCAGGCCCGCTGCCTGGCATGGGTGTCCCGGCAATGCCAGCGTAAATCCGCCAAAAGATATCGATCCGACGATTCCCGCCTCGATACACTCCAAGCCGAAGATTCCGAGGTATAGCATTACGAACTGGATACAGTGACTCGGCAACCTCTTCACGAATGGAAGCAAACTGAGGCTCGCCTGAGTCATTGGCAACCGATTCCAGGAATTGAAGGTGGGCCTTATTCCAGATGTCGTAGTCGTCCTGCTGTCCATCGCCCAAACCGGTTGGGCCATGGCATTTCACACAGTTAGCCCGAGTGCCATAAAACAGTTCACGTCCCTTAGCCGCCGACTCAGCAAACTTCTTCATGTCCGTTACATCGGTGGGAATATCTTCTTCGGTAGGAACGATAATCTGCTCGTTGGCCTCATTCCAACCTTCGACGATCTCGGCGAGCATCTCAGTGATCGCCGCACGCTGTTCTTCGTCATTTTCCGGATCGAGCGGGATCAATTCGGTTTTGGGTTCTCCATCCTCATTGAGAACCGGATCGCCGTTTTCATCGAGAACTTCCTCCTCACCCAGGTCATTGTAGACGTAGTTTGTAAGGGCAGTCTCCATCTGTCCTCGCATACTGAGATACTTGACGTACTCGATCAAAGCCTCGATCTCTGCAGACGCCAGGAGTGAGAAGGATGGCATGGCCGATCCAGGAATGCCATTTACGAGCACTCGATGCAAATCTTCGTCAGTCGGCTTTGCTGGATTGTAGGTCGATTTAAACTTATAAACTCCCTGGCGGTAATCACGGGGATAAGGATTCAAAAAGAGTGCCGTCGGTCCCTGGCCATCTCCATCGATTCCGTGGCAGTGGGAACAATGTTGCCGGTAAAGCCCGAATGCTGCTCCCTTTTCATCTGTCCAAGCAGGACCAGCTGCCATCTTCAACCGCCTTATATCGAGACCTGTCTCGGGCAAGGCAAACGGTTCATCAGGAGTTCCGAACATGCCTCCGAGCACATCGGCAATTTGTTCTTGATATGGTTTTGGGGTAGGTGTCGCGTCGGAGACCATCTGCACCATGTTGAGATGAAACTCCGGCGTTTGAAAATCGCAGCCCAGTGTGACAACCGCCACCAGGGAACCCAACAAACAACTTGAACGCAAACCGTGATTCATCAAACGACTACCAAACTTTTTGTAATGCAAATAGGTACCAATCCCAACTACAAACCAAACGCAGCACTTGGAACCGTGAGATTCAATTCCTTTACTTCATCCTCAGCTAGCTTTACTTTAAACCGGCCTTTCTTCGACCACTTTAACTCTTTCGCTTCGGGGGTCGTCAGCACCAACGATTTGCCCGGTCCAGCGGCACTCTCATGCCAGACTTGAAATTCCAGGTCTTCGCCCGCAGGCAAGTTAGCGATCTCAAAACTTCCATCCTCAGTGGTGACGGCGACATAGCCGTTTTCGCGAGGCAGGAAATAGGCCAACATCCAGGGATGAATGCTGCAACGCACGCTGACAGGTACCGCTTCCTCCTTCTGAGGTTTGAACTGAATACTTTCTCCAACAGGTATCGTCTGATTGAAGCTGTTCTTACCTTCAATGTTGGTATTGTGCCCTACGGGATCGCTATTTTTGATGTCCATCGTATTGCCCAGTACAAAGGGAAATACATGCGAAAGGAAGACGCACTCTTTCTGATCAAAAAGTTTATCCTCTTCCTTGGGTTCTGCTGACTCATGGACGCGCGATACTTTGCGAACATAGATAGCAACATTGGCAATTCCCTTCGTCGCGGAATCCACTAACAGTGTTTCTTGCAAAGGTGCCTTGCCGTTAATCGTACAGGCAGCCATGTCTTTGTTGACGTTGTAGGGCTGCATCTGAGGCGGATCGCCATCAAAAATGAACTTTCCTTTTAGCGTAGCCCACCCCGTGCCAGTGGAAACAGCAGTTCCACCTTCCCCGCCGCCACTGTCTCCCATGAGTGCTTCACGTACTTTGGCAGATGCCGAGGGACTTGCCACGGGACCAAGATCCGTAACGCGGCGGCAACCGACGAGCATCAGCAACAACAGGATTGCGGTGCAGTTTTGTAGGCTCAATATGTTGGTTCGTAGAAGCGTCACTTGACTTGCCATGTTTCAGTTATTTGCTTGCCTGGCATCATTTATTTGCCTAGTGCCTTGGCGGGGACTTTAATTTCACCAAGATCGAGAGTCTCACCCGGAGCGATCTTCAACTTCGCGCGACCCTTGCGATCGGTTTTGCCATCTTTCAATTTCAGATCTCTCATGTTGCCTTTGGCTTCATGCCAGAAGATGAATTCGTGTTGGCCGGCAGGAATGTTTTCAATGGTAAACTCGCCATTCTCGTCACTAATGGCGACATAGGGGTCTTCACGTACAACTGCGTAGGCCTTCATCCAGGGATGCACATTGCAGGCCACTGGTGCTGGCACAGGTTCTGCCTTTTGCAATGTTTTAGTAATAGGTGAATCATTGGTGACCATTTCATTAAAACCTGGGTTCGCAACGAACGAGGCATTCGTGTTGTGACCAATCCCTGAATCATCATTGCGAATCTCGAGAGGTTGGTTTGTGCGGACTGCAATCACATGAGGATCAAAGCGGCAACCTTTGTTGTCGAGGACAACCGGCTCAGTGGCGGTGGCTTCGTAATCAGGATGCACGTCAAGCGACTGCCCACGCTTGGTGTAGATGTAAACGATCACATTTGCCAATTCACCATTGTCGCCCACGACAATTGTCTCATCGACCAGATCGTGCTTGCCGCAGAATTCTGTGTCTTTGTTAACATTGATGGGCGCAGGATCACCAGTTGAGCCTTCAACCAAAAACTTGCCTTTGAGGGAACCCCAATCAGCTGCATTGATTTGACAGGTAACCACCAACGACAATAGGGATGCTAAGGGAACTGCATATGTGTTTCGCATTTGTGTCTCTCCTTCAGGTAATCTACTTCAGGGATACTTCATTGCTTGCCGCGGCAGGTGTACTTCCATCCGGTGCTTCAGTGGCTTGTGGTGCGCTGGCTTCAGCAGCAGCTTTCACCATGGGAGCAATCTCCGTTTGCCGTTTCGCGTATTTATCGAAGTTCAACAGAAGATCCACGAGCCCTGACAATTGCTGTAGGCTGGTGCCAGAGAACAAATTCTGGGCGACCCCTCCCAAGTGCGGTGCATCGGGATTGTAAGGGATATTAACCGGCATTCCTGTGTATGGCAGAATTCTTTTGGGGTTCGCAATCCAATCGCGGATAAATTCAGGACGCAAGCGAGAATGAACGTCTGCCAGGTTCGGGCCGAACGTGGTTGGATCTCCTTGTGGGGCAAAGTCCTCCACGGCATGACACTTCACGCAGTAGTTGCCGTTGACCACAATATTCATCGCTTCCTGGAAAAGCTCCGGATGATCGGCTTCCTTTTCTGTGATATAGCTGTCGCGCTGGTTCTGATGGTATTCGTAGGGATACTTAGCCCCTGAGGAGGCGGCAAAGTAATTTACGAGCTTGGATGCTTCCTCGCTGGACATATGGAAATTCGGCATCCGCATCACGACCGCGGGACGAATTTCTGTGGGATCCATCAAGAAGGCATGCAACCAGCCCGGCTGCACCTTTTCGCCTTCTTCCATCAAAGGCGGTGGCAACCACCCCCAGGCTTCAGAACCTTTCACTTGTGGATTCACTTGTTTGGCATGCTCGATCACCTTCGGGTACAAGTATCGGGCCAGGTCGCCACCCCAGGCAGGGTACGCTTTGCCTTCAGCCGGGCCATAGCCTGTGCGGCTACCAGGAACCATGGGGTCCTGAATTCCAACATTCCAGGCTTCGCCTGCAATTAAAGTGTCCTGCCAAAGCGTAAAGCGGTAATACGGATCCGACTCGTCATCGTCAGGTTCAAGCTGCAAACCGTCGATGTCAAATCGCTCGGGTTCACCCGTTTCTTCGTTCATTACCGGCTGACCATTGAGCGTAGTGTGCATCCGTCCGCGAGAATCGACGACTAGTGACTCGGCAATCTCCTGCTGCGAGAAATGATTCTCCAGGAATGGATAGTCCTGTACCTCGATCGGCGACTCAAATTCTCCTTCGGTGAAGGCAACTTTCCACTCTTCCATTTTGAGAGTGTGACAACCAGCACAATTAAACTGGTCGAGAACATGACGCCCGGCAACCTCCGCCGCCCGGCGGGCATCTGGACGGTACACAAACTTGTCGGCAGGAGGCTCGCTGACCAAGCCTAAGACAAACGTCATCACGGCTTCACGTTCCGCCTCGGTGAATGGGAACTTCGGCATGCGAAGCCGTTCGTTGTAGCCCTTGTTCTTAGTGGTCTTGTAATCGTAGCTTCGCGGCATGCGAAGTTTCTGCCAGAGGAATCCATCACGAGCATGGCTCACCAGGGACTGGAGGAAATAGCTGATGCCATCTTCCACGTAGTCCCCAGGGTTGAGGTGACCATGACCACCCGCCTCATGTCCGGTATCCCCGTGTGCTGCATCTGAATGTTTGTCCGCATGAGGATCCCCGGGCCCTGACAGGAAGGCATGGATATTCTCAAAGGCCAACTTCGAGCTGTCTTTGCGACCCCAATCAGCCAACCCAGTACCGATCGGCTTGGCTTCCTCAAAGCCAGGAATGTCGTGGCAGCCAAAACAACCGTACTTGCTGATCGTGCGGCGTGCGACAAAGTCCTGAAGTTGTTGCGTTCGATTGCTGAAGTTTTTCTTCAACAGCAGCTTTTCGTCCGCCTTGAGCTTTGGTTCCAAGGAATCGGGGATACCTGTCTGGACAAATTCCTTGGCTCTCGCGGCGGGTATGGCGTCGCTGGCAAGCCACTCCTGAGCCAAATCAGCCAATGCCGTCAGGTCATCCCCTGACCACTCCCGAGCAGGCACGTCAGTAGGCTTCCAGTCGGAAGGTGTTCCCAAGAGGAATGCCCTGATATCAGCCGCAGGATCGGTGATCTTGCCGGTGGGCTGATTCTGAGCGTCTTTTTCCTCGATGGGAGTGAGATACAACTCGGGCATTTTTGTGCGAGGATTGTAATCATGTGGCTTCTTGATCCAACTATACAGCCATTTCTTACCGATATCGTTGTTGAGCTTTGCACCAATTCGCGACAAGTCTGGACCCTGATCGGCGTTAATGCCAGGGAATGCCTCGTGGGAGTGACACGCCAGACATCCACGTGATTCGAAGAGCCACTTGCCCCGTTCGGCAGAAGCGCTCTCGGTGACCTCCTTGGACGGGGCTAGATAGTCAAAGTCAGAGCTATTGGCCAGCAGATACTCGCTCAAAGCATGTATCTCAACGGCTTCGTAGCGTTTTGTTTTTGCCAACTCCTCGGGATCTTCTTCTAAATGTTCCCACAAACCGAAGAATTGAGGCATGCGAGTGGACGGCCGGAAATTCGATGGCAATTTGATCCAACTGTACAGCCAATCGTATTCGACCTTGGATTTCAAATAACGCAGGCTGGGACCCACCTTGCGATAAGTGCCAGGCGTCTCAACATCTTTCAGGCCGTCGGCAAGCTTGTGCGTTTCCGCGTTCAAGCGAGCTTCATCCTTTGTCTCGGAGCTAGACGCCAGCTTTGCATCTGCTTTAATTGCATCAAATAGCGAGTGGCGAGCGTTGGAGTCGTCAGGATGATTCTGCAAAGTCTTCGCCCATTCTTTTTCAGGCTCGTCTAAAGTGCCAATACTGAGGAGCTGGGCTGCCACCTCGCTGTAATTGGGTTCGAGCCGCACATCAGGGCCTACTCGCTTATTGGGTCCGTCGTAACCATTAATCTCGTGGCAGCCATAGCAGCCATATTGTTCGACGAGTGTCCAGCCCTCGACCAACTTGGGAGCAGGAGGCTCGGGAAATCTCTCGCTCGGCTCCAGCGCTCCCTTGTCGTAGTGACACTTCAAGCAATTGCTTTCGACAAAACGCTGAGGCTTCATCGGGAAAATCCAATGATGGTTGTCAAACCAACCATACTTGTAGATCCATTCATCCTGCTGATCAAAATCATTTGGCGTATGAGAAGTCCACTTAAACTCGGTTCCGCTTCCCTGGCCATCGTGGCACACCGTACATCCCATTTCTTTCTCGGGATGTGGACTTGAGTCGGTGAGATATAGATCCAAACGTGGGTGGGAGGTAAAAGGGTGATCCAATCCACGTCGCACCTTTAAATCAGCTGGCTCACCCCACGAGACAAGCGTCAACAGATAATTGGCTACAGCCTCTTTGTTATCAACAGGGATCCCTCCAGCCGCTTCAATAACGTCACCAGACTCCAGGCCAGCCTGGGCAGCTAGAGAACCAGGAAGTGCATAGTGCACAATCGCATGTTCTCCAGCTCCTACGATCACGTCGTTAGTGAGAACCAGTCCATAAACTTCCTTTAATACATTTTCTCTTTCAGCTAATGCCTCCAGTGCTGGGGCTTCATCAGGAGTCGGAATCTTCAAGTTCAGAGCGCGTTCAGATTCAGACAACGTGGGGAAAGCGGGGTCTGTGGCAGTGCCAGCGGCGGTCGTGGAAATATCCTGATGACACGTTTTGCAGCGGTCGAAGCGAGCTGCCTGCGAAAAGTTGTAGTTGATCGTGAGATCAGGAAGCCATATCTGATCGATCTGAACGTTTCCGCTGTAGAGCGCGTTGAGGATCGGCCAGCGGGTGACCCACTCACCAATTCGACTCAGACCTGTAGGTTGCGTCTTGCTCGCTTGTTCGGAAAGCCGATTCAATTCGGTTTCCATCGTGCTGCGTTCTTTGACGAGTTCAGATTCTCTCGCGGTGATAGAGGCACGAACTTCATCCAGGCGCAGGCGATAGTTGTTGGCTGCTGCGAGATCGACAGTGAGGTCAGCAATCTGCTTCGAATAATCATCGATTTTCTCTTGAACATTTGTCTTCTTCTCTTCGTCAGCCCCTTCATTGACCATCAGTCCCAGGGTACTGACTGCCGCGGTGCGATCTGCTGCCACAAACTTGCGTTTTCCTGCGATTGCCTTTTCGCGGCGTCTCGCCTCATTGATATAGTCGGTCATTAAATTGACAAGTTCATCCCGGGCCACAGCAGTAGCAGCCTGTGCAGCGAGCAATTCACGTTGCTGTTGAGGATCAATTTCAGGCTGGGCATCCTCTTCGGCACCAGAGTTTTTGTCTTCAGTGCCTTTGTCGGCTGGATCTTTGGCAGCACTCTCAATTCGGTCACGGATTTCTGCCGCTTTCGTAGCGGCTTCGTTTACTTTCTCAAGCTGGTTGTCCAGGGCAGAGAAGTCGGATTCTGGCAGACCGAGCCGTTCGTTTTCGGCCTTCACCAACGACTTGAATTCCGCAACGTCAGCAGGATCGACTGGTTCGCTTTCAGCTTCGCGAAGTTCTTTGTCGAAGCTCTCAAGCTTTGAAGAAAACTGATCCGCAAGAGCATCATGGCGTGCCTGAATGATCCAGGCACTTTTCTTGCGATTCTCTAGCTGCACGCTTTTCCACTGACGGTTGTGATCCTTGGCCAAGAGCCACAACGTAGCGATCGTCATCAACAGTGCCGTGGCACCGAAGATGATGTGCATGATCTTTTGGTCGTACCAGGTTTGTTCGCTTGCAGGCATATAAAAAGTTGTTAGTCGTTAGGAGTTAGTCGTTAGTAGATTTCTCTTACTACTAACGACTAACGACTTATAGCTAGAAGTTGAAGAAAAACTCCGGGATCGCAATCAAATACTTCAAGTTGAACACCCATCGCAGAACCATCTTGATTGGTAGCGATGCCATAAATAGCAACAGGTTGGCCATGACCATGAACCGGATGAAACCCATCCGCTGATAAAATCCGCGGAAGACTGTCAACGCCATGATCGGTGGCAGGGCAATAAAATAACCCAGCACTAAAAGTGTGCCAGGAAGCTCGCGGCCAAAGAGCAGCGAGAAAAATTCTAAGAACGGATTTAAGAATGAAGTCAGCCAATCGGGGAGCGGTACCCACGGCATGTCTGAAAAGGATAGTGCCCCGGGCAGGCTCATGTTCAGACCCCGTTGCCACACATACTCAGACAAGTTGACGTTGTTCAATGCTTCCACCTTGTGGGCATCCCAATGTTCGTAAGGCCCGAAGAAATTCCAGTTGGGCCCACGCAGTAACGTCCCGAGCACAATCAAGGTAATCCACATTTCCAGGAAACCGAACTGGAAGACGGCGTAGCTGAAGGGTCGCTGCTTGATGGTGTAATAGCCATTTCCCTCTTTATTGAAGTCGAGATAAGGGATCGCCATCAAGCCGACGACGATCAGGCTGGGAAGTACCACACCTGCCATCCAGGGATCGTAGTAAACGAGCATTTCCTGCAGGCCCAAAAAGTACCAGGGAGCTTTCGAGGGGTTGGGAGTCTTAACACTACTGGCCGCCTCTTCAAGAGGTGCCGGCAACGCAATCGCCCAAAAGATCAGGAAGGCCGTGAGTGCGATCATGCAAATCAATTCGGTGTAAACCAAATCCGGCCACACGAGGATCTTTTCGTCGTCGAGCTTCTCTAAGGGCGGTTCGCCATTAGCGATCCGGTTGTCGTTGATGACAGCTCGATACGTTGCCAACCAGGTAAAGAAAGCCAGCAGAAATACGAGCATGACGATCGGCACATTGTCTGGCTTCGCCACGATGTCGTAGAAATCGGGATCGGTCATCGATAGCCCGAGGAACAACCACATCAGATTCCAGATGGTCCAGGCGACTGCAGGCCGAACGAAGAAACCACGCAGAAAATAGAGCACGATCAACCCGATGGTCGTGCCTACACTGTAGACGATCGGTCCGGTGCCACGATTGATCGCTTCGCGTAGCCATTCAGGCAAAGATACCAGTGCCGTATTCCCACTGCCGGCTATCGCCGCCAAGATGGCGAATACCATGCCTACCAATAACCAGACCACCACATTGGTGATCGCAATGCTATGACCTCCAATGGACCCTGGCAGCTTGATCCAGTCCTTGGATTGCCCAGACCGCCACAGGTAGAGGGCTGCGAGCCCATTCATTGCTGCCAGCGCAATGTAATATGGCCCCAGGAATGAGGCCACTAAATCCTGAAACTGAGATTCCGACAGTCCGTGCATGTTTTGGAAATTGGTGGTATGTGGTTGGTGGTTAGTGGGGGGCGAATCGAGGCTCTAGACCAGCCACAAACCGCCAACCATATTCCACACTCTCATAGTGGTCCGCTGATTCCGCCGTCTTTTCTAACTCGCCAAAAGTGGATTGCCAGGAGCAATGCCACACCTAATGGAATCGCAATACAGTGCAAAATGTAAAACCGGTTGAGGGTCTCTTCGCCTACTTCACGCGCCCCCAACAGCGCAAAGCGCGCATCGGAAGCGTTGGTAATCATGTCTACTCCGCCCAATGTCAGCAATTGTTGTCCCGGACCTTCGTGTCCGAGGAACGGGGTTGCACGAGCCATATTCGATCCGACCGTGATAGCCCAAACCGCCAATTGGTCCCAGGGAAGCAAGTAACCCGTGAACGACAACAGCAGCGTCAACAACAATAGGAACACTCCGACAACCCAGTTGAATTCCCGAGGAGGTTTATAACTACCGGTGAGAAACACACGATACATATGTAGCCAAACGGTAATGACCATCGCATGGGCACCCCAGCGATGGATCTCGCGCAGGATTCCCAGCGAATGGACGTCCCGGAGCATTTGGATATCGGTGTAAGCCCACTCCACCGTAGGGCGGTAATAGAACATCAACAATACGCCAGTGACCGTCTCGACGAGAAACAGGAAAAAGGTCACCCCACCCATACACCACGTGTACGAGAGTGCGATGCCCTGCTTTTTGATCGAGACGGGATGTAAATGGAGGAAAAAGTTGGTCAGCATCACCACAATTCGGTTGCGGCGATCAACCGGCATCGGGTGACGAAAAATGCTTTTCCAAATTTGCGATTCGCGAATCGTCTCGCCTAAATCGGGCATGACTTGAGTGGTGAGTGGTTGGTGGTTAGTGGTTAGTCATTCAGGAATCCGCAATCCGAATTCCGCATTTGTTAAACTGGGATAAAGCTGCTTGGCTCTTCCCATTGCCCCATTTCCTCCTGGAAGGTGCGGCTTTTGTCGATCTCAATCTGGCCGTCATCGGCGACGCGGATAGCATATCGTTCCAGAGGTCGCGGGGCAGGACCCTCGAAGTTGATCCCGTCCTTGTAAAACCCGCTCCCATGGCAGGGGCATTTGAATTTTTGCTCGGCCTCGAGCCAGTTGGGAGTGCAACCCAAGTGTGTACACACGGATTTCAGGGCGAATATCTCTTGTTGTCCGTTGTACTCCGCATTGACGACCCACACGCCGAACTGGGCTTTGTATTTTTCTTGAACCTGGCCTGCAGGAAATGCGTCAGGGAATCCCACTTTGAATTTGCTCGGTGGCTCGCGCCGCACATTGGGGAACATGAATTTCACTGTGGCCAGTGTCCACAAAGCTCCGACTGCGCCGAGACTCCAAAATCCAAGACTAAGAAATCCACGTCGAGTTTCATCAACTGGTTCAGCGGACTTCTTGGCGGCACCCGCTGGCTTTGCTTTTGCATAGTCGGGCTTCTCCGGCATGGGAGGTACGACGATCTGCGGTTTTGCCTTGGCGGTCGGGCTCGCTTTCTCTTTGGCGGCGGCTTCGGCCTTAGAGGTCGGCCCTGCTTTGGAAGACTTCTTTGCCGCAGCTAGAATGCTCGCTGTATCGCGTGGCTCGCTGGGGGGGGACGCAGCTTTAGGTTTTTCGGCGGTAGCCGGCTTGGCGGCTGGCTTGGCAGCAGGCTTAGCGGCAGGTTTCTTCTCCGCGGGCTTGGCGGCACCCGGGGCTCCTTGACCTCGTGCCGCCGCAAGCATCTCAGCCACACTCAGTCGTCCGCCGTCAGCACCCTTGGCAGGGGCGGGCTTCGAAGCAGGTGTTTCTGCCGCAGATGCTTCCGAAGCTTGTGCCGAAGCACTTTCATCATCAACCTGTGATGTCGAAGAGTCTGAGGCGCTAACAGAGCTTTGACCGCCGTCCGCTTTCCGGGCAGCGGCAATCATCTCAGCTACAGACATTTTTTTCTTGTCAGCCATTGCTCTATCTATCCACAGCAACCACTGCGATCTGCCCAACCGCTCTCGCCATTTACCGCCGATTCACTTCCAATAAGAACGTGAACAAACGACTTCTGAGAGAGTTTTACACCAGAAACCCACAGCTGCAAGCCCTTTGATCGTAAGAACTTAAGGGATTTCTGCGGGTACTATCCGTAGATTGTGACATTTTTCACAAACTTATTTTGCTAGGCTACGGTGCCACACCATTATTGTCAACCGTTGTTTTTGCAAATCGTTCACTGGTGACCCATTCTGGGCGAAGGGTGCACATCTCGATTGCGTGCAACTTTGTTGAATCATTGAGTTACGTGTTCGCTTACATTCGAGTAGAATCGCGCCATAACTTGTCGAAAGACAAATCTTCATTGGCTTAGCTGGAGATCGGGGCAACTACGATGAAAGTATTGGTAGTCGGAGGCGGAGGCCGTGAGCATGCTTTGGCTTGGAAGATTGGCCAGAGCGAGCGAATTGAGCAAGTCTTTGTTGCTCCCGGCAACGCGGGGACGGCGGCAGACGGTTCAGCACCCATAGAGAATGTTGAGATCGCTGATACCGATATCGCCAAACTGGTGGGATTTGCCAAACAGAACTCTATCGATCTGACAGTCGTCGGTCCCGAGGGGGCGCTTGCCGCCGGGATCGTGGATGCGTTTACTTCCGAAGGTTTGCGCATCTTTGGTCCTAACAAGCAGGCCACCGAACTCGAGGCAAGCAAGGTCTTTTGCAAGAACCTTTTGCGTCATGCCGATGTGCCGACGGCCGACTTCCGTACTTTTCGGGATACCGCCAGTGCCCGCCTCTACCTGGATGAGCGCGAAGACTCCCCCGTCGTTGTCAAAGCAGATGGACTGGCTGCCGGCAAAGGTGTCATCGTTTGTGCTAATAAAGCTGAAGCAATCCACGCCGTAGAGCGCATCGCCGAGTCAGACGAATTCGGCAGTGCAGGCAAACAATTGGTCATTGAAGAACGGCTTGTCGGCCAGGAAGCAAGTGTGCTGGCGATTACCGACGGGCACACAATTCTGACCATGCCTGCTGCCCAGGATCATAAACCGGCCTACGATGGGGATAAAGGTCCCAACACGGGGGGCATGGGGGCCTACAGTCCAACTCCGCTGGTCACCGACGAACTCATGCGGTCGGTGGAAGAAAAAGTCCTCGTCCCCACGGTACATCAGCTCAAGAGAACACGGCGTCCCTTCAAGGGGATTCTCTACGCCGGACTGATGATCACTAAGCAAGGTTTGAAAGTGTTGGAATATAACGTCCGCTTTGGCGACCCTGAGTGTCAGCCTCTGATGATGCGTTTGCAAAGCGATCTAGTTGATGTGCTGGAAGCTGCCGCCGATGGCCGGCTCGATGAAGCGAATGAAATGGTGTGGGATCCTCGTCCCGCGGTCTGTGTCGTGATGGCCAGCGAAGGATATCCAGGCGACTACACAAAAGGACACCCGATCCGCGGACTCACAGAAGCTGCCGCAGTTCCCGATGCCAAGGTATTTCACGCTGGTACCAAACTTCTGGATGGCCAGGTCGTCACCAACGGCGGTCGTGTGTTGGGAGTGACAGCACTGGGGAGCAGTATCTCCGCAGCCAAGCTGCAAGCATACACGGCAGTGAAGTGCATTCGCTGGAATGGAGCCTGGTGTCGTAAAGACATATCTGACAAGGCTTTGGGATAATTCATCGTCTCTGTCTTAGGGCAGAGCGATTTCCCAGTTTCACTTGAACTGGTGGCTGCCAGGATGCGTATAATACTCGCAGTACATCTGAGACTTGGCGAAAACTTTGGCACATCGCGAAATCTAATATGCTCCTAAGCCCCTCAATCTTTAGATCAGCTCTTATGCTGCTCACAGCAGTGGGCTTTGTCGTGCCGGCCGGTATGGTTTCCCCCTGCCGATGTGCCGAGCCTGAGGGTTGTTGTGCACACCGAGCTGCGTCAGCTCGAAAATGTTGTGTCAAGCAAGACTCGAATTTGTGCTGCTCGAAAAAACGTGTATTAGAAATCGATGTCGCGTGTGCGGATGAGGGCTTTTGTGCCTGGTGTCCCTGCTGCAGCGAGCCTGCTTCACCTGCGGTACCTGCTTCTGATGCAATTGGCATCTTGCCTGACTTTTCCCATGCGCCTGCCATTGCGAGCGGGTTGGTAGGGATACCGGCGCCAGCCGACATTTCTCTAAATTATCTGGCCATCGAGCGGGGCAGTCCGCCGGGCCATCCAGCCCTGCGACTTCATGAACTCAAATGTGTGTGGCTGAATTAATGGGGAAATGGGAATTAGGTTTGTAGGTGCGTCAGAAATCACTTGGTGCATCTACAAGCTTCTAAACATTCTTGTTTTTTTCATTACTTCCATTCACAGCGAGTTAAAATCTCGCAGGAGAATTCTAATGTCTTTAACTGCTAAATTATTAGCCGGTGCCTTGGTCGCCGGTGCGTCTGTTTTTGGTTTCAATGCTTTTGCGGCCAGTGGCACCACAGCGGCATGTTGTTGCGGTGAAACGTGCAATTGTGAAAGCTGTGACTGTGCAGACGGCACTTGCACCGATTGCAACTGTGAAAACTGCACGTGCGAGAACTGCCAATGCGGCGGCGACTGCAAGCGCGGTTGAGCGTAAAACGTTGAACTGAAACGAAGTGACACCCCTCGGTTATCCTCGCGATAACCGAGGGTTTTTATTGTGCTCCGTGTGTAGCCAACTTCGCATCCTGGTGTTCCAAGTAATAACAGGCTGAAAGCCTGCACATCGTCGTGAAGCCAATCGTGCCGGCCTTCATAGCGCCAATGATCAGAACCTTGGGAAGGGCATGGAGCGTTGCCTTAGTTTCCGAGGCTTCTTCCTAGTCGAGGAACACAGCGACACAACTACAAATTGTTGCCATAATGTGCGTATGTCTCTGATTCGTTACATCTATGTGAGTCTCTGGCAATATCGCCGCATGCACCTGGCAGTGGCTTTGGGGGTGGCCGTGGCAACGGCCGTGATCACGGGGGCGTTATTGGTAGGAGATTCGGTCCGTGGTAGTCTGCGGAGTTTAACACTTGAGCGCCTCTCTCGCGTCGACACGGTGTTAGTTGCTGAGAAACCGTTTCGCGCGGCTCTCGCCAAGGAATGGGCAGAAGCAATTGAGGTTGATAGTGCATTCGAGCAGTTCGCCCCTCTTCTGTTGGTGCCGGGAAGTCTATCAGCGACCCAAGCGAAACTAACGAAGCAAGCAACTCGTCTCACGATTCTCGGTGTGACAGATGAGTTTTGGAAGTTGGGAGAAGGTGGACCGGCCACCTCGCTCAGTGGAGATAACGTTGCCATTTCAGAATCTATTGCTGATGAACTTGGAGTATCGAGCGGCGACGAAGTGCTTCTGCGGGTCTCTCTGCCTAGTAATATCCCTGCGGACAGCACCCTGGGTGAAAAGGAAGATGCGATCACGTCGAGGCGGTTAAAGGTCTCAGCAATTCTTGATGAAGGAATCTCAAGATTCAACGTGCAGCCGAGTCAACTCGATCCGCGAAATGTGTTTCTTTCGCTGGCTACGATGCAAAGGCTTCTGGATCTGCCTGATCAGGCCAATGTAATTGCCATTGGCGGGAGAAATATAGATCAACCAAGTAGCACCGCTGAGCAGAAATTGCTGAGAGAAGCCCTTCATCCGGAATTGGCTGACTTTGGGCTGAAGGTGGAAGCCATCGAGACGGGCGACACACCGATGAGTCGCTTTCTGCAGTTGACTGCAGAACGCCTGGTGCTCACTCCGAAATTAGTTGAGATAGTTTACGAGCTTTGGCCGACGGACAATTTACAGCCAGTGATTACCTATTTGGCCAACACAATCGCGCAGGGTGAAAAAAGCATTCCCTACTCGACAGTGACAGGAGTAGATTTCAACGCGGAATTAGGCCCGCTTCAAGATGCCGAAGGCAATCTTGTCCTGTTGGCAGATGACGAGATTGCGCTCAATGATTGGGCTGCTAGTCGTCTCGGTGCCCAGATCGGTGACAAAATTAGCCTCACCTACTACGAGCCGGAAACTACCCATGGAAGGTTAATTGAAAAAGCCACACAGCCACTCACTCTGCGATTGATTGCTCCACTCGAATCTGAGAGTGGCCAACCAACCGCTGTCAATGATCCTCTATTTACTCCAGAGCTACCCGGTGTAACGGACGAACGCTCAATTAGCGATTGGGATCTCCCGTTCAATCTGGTCGAAAAAATTGAGCCTGACGATGAAGAATACTGGGACGCTTACCGTACGACACCTAAGGCATTTGTTTCGTACTCACTTGCCGAAAAGTTGTGGTCGACTCGTTGGGGGACCGTCAGCGTGTTACGAATGCCAATTAACAACGGCGAACCTACGATTGACGACTTCTCAAGCCGTCTTCGAGCAGCTATCGATCCGCGTGATTTTGGGATGATACTTCAACCCGTGAAAGCAGAGGGATTAGCTGCTGCTCGGGGAACCACATCCTTTGAAGGTCTGTTTCTGGGCTTCAGCTTTTTTCTGGTGACATCGGCCGTGATGTTGATTGCACTCTTATTCCGCTTGGGGGCGGAAAGTCGCGCTTCAGAAGTTGGGATTTTGTCTGCCAGTGGTTGGGGGGAACGGCGATTGCGGCGTACCTGGCTTGCTGAAGCTGCAATTGTGGCCCTAAGTGGTGCCTTAGCCGGGGTGCTGGGTGGGATTGCTTACGCAGCATTGATGATTCACGGACTTAAGACCTGGTGGGTGGCAGCCATCGCAACGCCATTCCTGCAGCTGCATGTCACCTCTCGGAGTTTAATCTATGGGAGTGTTATCGGCGTGCTCGTGTCACTCGCTACCATTGCTTGGGTGTTGAGAAAGCTGATAAAAATTCCACCACGACAACTGCTGGCCGGAGACACCAGTTATCCAATTGACACTCATGCATTACATAGGAAGACGCCAAGGCGATGGATCCCCGCTCTCGTGTTTCTCCTGGCATTCGGTCTTGCAGCGGGGGCACTTGCGGGAGGGCTTCGTGAAGAAGCCCAGGCAGGATTGTTTTTTGGCAGCGGTGCACTTGTGCTTTCAGGGTTATTAATCTGGCTGGGAATGCGCCTTAAGCAATCGAGTACCGCAGAACCGGTTCTGCTTTCCCTCACAGGATTAGCTACCCGCAATGCGCGGCGAAATCCCGGTCGCACGATTCTTTCGGTGGGGCTGGCAGCAGTGGCGAGTTTTCTGATCATCGCCTTGAGTGCCTTTCGCTTGGCACCAACGGAGAAAGGTACAGGTGGATTCGACTTGATCGCGACTTCTGATCTACCCGTCTATTTCGATCTGGATACAGCCAGCGGTCGCAAAGAACTCGGTTTCACAGAGGAAGATGAAGAATTGTTGGCAGGTGCTAAAATCTACTCATTTCGCGTTCATAGTGGAGAAGATGCCAGTTGTCTTAACCTGTTTCAAACTACCCAACCGCAGGTGGTGGGCGTGCCGAAAAGTTTTTATGGCGACAACCGCTTTGCTTATATAACCAAGTACAAAGCTGGTTGGGGGATGCTCGATAAGGCGATAAGCGAACAGCAAGAAACTATTCCGGTTGTGCTCGACCAGAACACTGCTACCTACAGCCTGCACCTGGGAGGAATCGGTTCACAATTCACCCTTCGCGATGCTGCAGCCCGGCCAGTTGCGGCTGAAGTAGTGGGACTCTTGGGCGGCAGTATCTTGCAGGGAAACCTGCTCATGAGCGAAGCGAATTTCCTGCGACTCTATCCCGAAGAGGCAGGACGCACCTTATTCTTAATCCGGCTCGAAGCGCCGGAGGATTCCGAGAGAATTGCTGCTCTACTGGAAACGCGGCTGGTGGATTTCGGATTCGATGCGGTAAGTTCTCGGCGTCGGCTCGCTGATTTTTTGGCAGTGCAGAATACTTATCTGTCGACTTTTCAGATGCTCGGTGCCCTGGGACTGCTATTAGGTTCGATTGGCCTGGCGGTCGCACAATTGCGCAGCGCTCTTGAGCGGCGAGGTGAACTTGCTTTGCTACGGAGTTCAGGATTCCGCCGCCGCCGGTTAGCGGAGATGCTCCTGGGTGAAAACATGGTGCTGCTGATTGCCGGATTGGGCATCGGCTCACTGGCCGCTCTCGTAGCTACCCTGCCCCACTGGGTCATACGGCAAGTTGGCATTCCCTGGGGGACGTTGGCCATATTATTGGGATTGGTAGCTATTGCGGGTTTGATCGCTGGTTGGCTGGCGGTGCGCTCAGCCCTGCGTGTGCCGCTGCTGCCAGCGTTGCGGGGGGAATAGCAGGAGAGTCAAGAGCCAGAAAGTTGGCAATTCTGGCGCTTGACTCTAAGCTCTCGACTCTTGACTTTTCCTTTTGACTAGCGAATCGCACGTTATTGGATTACAGTTGAATCTTGTTACGCCCTCCCCTCCTTCCCCCACCTGATGTTATGAATCTTCTTTTCGTGATCGCTTCCTTCGCCGTCACTATCCTGGCGTGGGGAATCTATGGACCAGTTCTGCATTGGGGGCAGCACGACATGTCATTGACTGGAGGAATGGCCTCATTGCGTCCGTTTGTTTGCGTGGGGTTGGCCTACTTTGGCATTGGCGTTGCTGTACCAGCCATACTCTTGAAGTTGCGAGGTGAACCCGGAGACTGGACGATCACAGGAGTCTTGTTCAGTCTGGCGGGAGGGGCGTTAGGCGCGATCGGCGCTCTAGGAATTATTCTTGCGTTCCACCTTGGCGGGAAACCCGTCTATGTCATGCCTTTGGTGTTTGGTGGGGCACCTGTCGTCAACGCCTTTCTGACGATCTATCTCGCAGGCAAAATGAAAGAGATCGGGTCGATTTTCATTGCCGGTATGATTATGGTACTGCTCGGTGCGACCACGGTTCTGGTAGCAAAACCCAATTCGCCGACTCTCGAAAAGATAGTGCCAGCCAAAAACGCGGTTGCGAGCGCCGAAGCGACTGAGGCTGGCGAACCAAAGGCAATCGAGACCCACACATTTCGCGACTGGGTTTTGCGTTTTGCCTCAATCGGTCTGGTGATCTGCTGCTGGGGTGCCTACGGACCAGTGCTACATATCGGCCAGGCAGCAATGCACCATAGCCGACTTCGACCTCTGATCTGCGTGGGTCTGGCCTATTTCGCCATTGCAGTGGTAGTGGGGAATTTGTGGTTAGCCGCCTCGGGTGAGGCGAGTCAATATAACTTCTTCGGCACGCTGTGGAGTCTTGCTGCCGGTGCCGCCGGGGCGATAGGCGCACTCGGCGTTATCATGGCATTCAACTTTGGTGGCAAACCGGTCTACGTGATGCCCTTGGTTTTTGGAGGAGCCCCGGTCGTAAATACGCTTTTCACCATCGCTGCCGAAGGTCTCTGGGGAAAGATCAATGCCCTGTTCATCGCGGGGTTGATGCTGGTCATAGCAGGCGCGGTCATCGTGCTAGTCTTTGCGCCCCGGGGGGCCCCACCCCCGAAGCCGGTCCCAGTGGATCCAGTATCGGAATCAAAACCGGACTAGGGTCACCCTCTTGGCCGTTATATGCTGGCTGATTGCAGTTGCAGAATTTGAGGCTGCACAGACTGGGGAAACTTCTCTGATTGCGGATTGCTTAGCGGTTGAGCAAACCTTGATTGATTCAGGGATAGATTTGCCGTCATTGGTAGCACTTCTATGCTTTGTGCTGTTTTTGAGAATTGCTTCTAGAGAGAGCGCTTAGGCCGTGCCGATAGGCCTAAATGCTACGTCGTAAGGCCGCCGATTCACCAGGTGATTATGGTTGGGTGAACCGTTTCATCGAAATGCAGATCCAAAGATGGTTCTTCTTTGGTTGGCGGTGGTCGCGACACGCTTTTCTTGCGCATGAGGGTGAAGATGAATACCAAATCGATCAGAGTACTGTCAGCCGTCCTGTGGACAATTAGCATGGCACTTGCACCATGTGCTCATGCCAATCAGGCGGCTGTGCGTACGCTGGATATTTCGCTGCAATCCGATGGCGTCCTTTTTGGACAGGTTGCGGATGCGGGAGGAAATAGCCAAGTAGGAATACCGGTTACGGTGTTTGCCGCCGGCAAAATACTAGGCCGGGGCACTACTGACCGTGCAGGCAATTTTCAGATTAAAGGTCTTACGGGTGGCGTAGTCACTGTTGAGGCAGCGGGAACTCAAGGAAATTGCCGCCTGTGGGCGCCTGGCACGGCACCCCCGGCAGCGCAACAGGGATTATTGGTTGTCGCGCCAGACCAAGTCGCATGCGGACAGAATTGCGGCTCATGTGTAGGTTGCGGAAGTGGTGTATGCAGAGGTCACGGTGGTGGCTTGCTGGGCATAATGCTTGATCATCCATTCGTGACTGCAGGTGTTATCGGGGCTGCTATCGCCATTCCGCTAGCACTTGATGACGACGATGACCCCCCCGCTTCCCCATGAAAGTTTTGTGCAGGTTTCGCCGTAAGCTAGATGGAAAGGTTGATCCCAGGAGACGCATTGATCTTCTCGAAGGTCAGCGAACTCGCTAGGATTCCGCCGACTCTCTCGCGGAGAGTTGTGAAGAGACAGTGTTTTTTAAAGGATGTTCCTCAGCAAATTGAAGGGACTTAATTGGCTAAGAGGGGTAGAAAGGGAGATAGATTGATGTTGAGTTTCTGTACTAAATCTTTCCAAAGGAAGGTCACCTGGGTGGCGAGTGTCGCAATGGTGGCTCAACCACAACTCCTGATTGCCGCACAACCCACGGCCATTACACCCACCGAAACGACACGCCAAGTGGTTCAAGCTCCGGCTGATGTGGCCCTGGCAGAAGGTGGAATTGTGTCCGGTCAAGTGGTCGACACGGCAGGTCAACCTCAGGCAGGTGTTCCTGTGATCCTGCACACTGCCAACAAGGATGTAGCGAAGGTTCATACCGACGAGCAAGGCAATTTCCGTGTCGCTAGCCTGCAAGGTGGCGTGTATCGCGTCTCCACCAAGGGCAACGAGGGTGTCTATCGTTTCTGGTCACCTCGGACGGCCCCTCCTGGCTCTCAAACGGGTTTGAATCTCGTATCAGGTCAGAATGTCTTTCGCGGCCAGGTCGGCGGCGGCCCCTTCACTTCCATGGGTCAATGGATCGCTGAGCATCCAATTCTGACAGGCGGTATCGTGGCTGCAGCGATTGCCATTCCTCTGGCACTGGATGACGACGATGATCCCCCAGCGAGTCCTTAATTACTTGCTGAGAGCCGGTTAGAACTTACACTAAACCCGTGCGGCTTTTTGCCGTGCGGGTTTTTTCGTTTTTCAGATAAGCGATTAGGAATATGCAGCTATGGTCCGGGGTAAAGCTTCAAACAGCCGCCGCATTTCTACCATGAAAAACTTGGGACCAGCCTGCGAGCAGGACCTGGCACGGGCCGGGATCACGACGGTTGAGCAGCTCAAGCGATTAGGTGCCGAAAACGCCTTCGTGAAGATGCTCGTGGCCCGCAAAGCCGCAGGAGTTAGCGCGAAATGCGTGAACGCTGCCTATCTCTATGCTCTTTACGGTGCGATTCACAATCTTGATTGGCGGGACTTGCCTGAAGAGAAAAAGAAACACTTCAAAGAGTTCACGGCCGAGTTGCGGGCTGCGGGGGAGTTTCATTAATAATAGAAATCTTTACGTCGACTCGACAATAGAAGCGATTGTGGCACTGAACAGTGATAAGGTGTTTGCAATTGGCTTCACCAAATGTATTACGCTAGTCCGTACTAATATCTGACTAAACTTGTCATAGTCGGATCTGTTTAGATAGCACAGTGTCAGGGAGTTGGTTGGTCCTGCGAATATTCAGAACTAGCCTCGGAATACGTGACTCCATTTGGTTTGTCAAATAATGAAAAGTTTGGTTCTAACTCCGCATAGTACTGATCATATTGAACCTCGCATATAACTTTGTCACCGTCTACTAAAAAAGCATTGCGAGGCAGATGTGTTATAGCATCTACCATTAATCGGAGCCTCATTTGGCCCGAAGAAAATTCATATTGAAGAAGTTCTTGGTTTTCTAAGTTCACGCGTGATGGCTCAATACTTGCTTCCTGTATGAACTTAAGCTCTGACCCAAAGATAAAGTCATCGTATTCGGTAGTGTACCCACTGAATACCGGAGCGTAGACATCATAGCTTGTTGCGTTGTCAATAAGATGGAGCCCAGTCTTGTTCGCGAGATTGACCATCCAAGTATCACGATTGTTGCTCACGATCAAGGCATGGATACCAGTCTCAGAATTGGGCAATTCTTCAACTCGCTGATAATGAGTTCCCAGTTGATAAAGAGTTCTTGGTTTCGCTGTGAAAGAATCGCCTTCTGCTCCCGGTGCTGCATAGCGAAAAACAATTTTAGTCATCTTTGGAGTAGGATTCTGTACGGGTGCTGAAACTTCGCAGCTTGACAATAAGAAAGCTGTGGCGATCGTCCAAAGAATCAGAGATCGAATAGAAATAGCCATCCGCTAGACCTTAGATTCTACCACAACCACACGGAAACCTTGATCGAGATGCAACCTATTCTGCATTGCCTCAGGCTTAATAATTCTCTCCTTGCAAATGGAGAGTGAACAATTTTTAAGATTAACTTAGTACAAGATTCACTGCAATAAACAGTGGTAGAAGCTCTCAGTTTCGCGACCAATATTCATTTGCTGTAATGGTGCCCAGATCCTTCGGGTCGTGGAACTCGCCTCAAAATGAATGCATAAACCACATGACATTATTTGCAGCGTCGCTATTTTCTCGCGACCGGTGCCACATCCGGCAACTCCGCCAGTGACCACCATGAAGAGTCCAATAAGTGCTCCGGACTCAGCCGCAGGGAATCGCGCCGCTTGTCGATTGCCTTGTTCAGCTTTTCAACCAGCTTCGGCCCGTGGAGTTCGTCTTCGATCCAACGCTCAATCGAATTGCTGAGTTCCTTGACCAAGGGGCCGTCAGCGTTGCTGATGCGCTCCAGGCGGAAGTTGGAGAGACCAAACCTGGCATCTGTGACCTGCGGTGAAATGACCAACGCGGGGATGAGGTCCTCCGATTCGAGATCCACACCCACCTCGCAATCAAGCGTGAGATTCATAGTTGTGTGGCCCACGATCTCCAGGGCGATGAGATGGACGCCCCGCTCATAGACTTTCGCCCGGCCCCACAGCGACAGGTCGGCTTGGACTGCTAGCGTGAAAGCTACGCGACTCCCGTCGAGGATTCGTAGCTCCTCTATGCGTACCAGGAGTTTGTTCTCTGGATCGTTTAGCCGAACCTTGTAATGCTTCCAGACACCGTGCTTGACCTCTCGATGGCGTCGTTTGATGTCGAAGTCTTCAAACTTTAGCCCTGAGACGATTTTCTTCGTCTTGCCCCAGTCTTTGCGCCGCTCATACTCGGTCGGCAGCGTGGCACTGACCAGGTTGGCGAAGGCCTCAGCGAGTGCGCGGCTGGAAGCAGAAGGGGCCTCGACGGAGATTGTGACCGGCGCAACTGGCGACTCCTCGGCATAAGTCGGACGAGTGGATGCTAGCATGACTAGAGCCATCATGGTCACGCAGTAGAGTAGGATTGCTTTCATCACACTAATAGCCGGTGTCGGAAGGCGGTAGTGTCTCACGCGTTTTACGATGGGCTTCCGCGAATGGCTGTTAAGCAAAGCATGTGGTGTCTTTACGCAGCTTGCTTGCCAGGTTGTTCGCCAACAAAAAGAACCTGCCCCGAGCCCGAAAGCCCGAGACAGGTCCTCAGAGGGGGAATCAAAGCGTTCACTAGGGACTAGCGAACGAAGCTGGCGCTCACAACCTTGCGGGGCTGGGCAATCCGAGCACTCGGATCGGCAGCTGGTGCAGGTGGGATTGGAGCAGCTTCTTCCTGAGCTTCAGCGGCTGCGGGCTCCGAAGCGGCGGGGGCGGCAGCACGGACACCGCTGTCACAGCAACCACTGTCGCAGCATCCCTTTCCACAGCATCCGCTGTCGCAGCAGCCTTTGCCGCAGCAACCATTGCCACATCCGCAGCAAGGATCGGCACAGCCGCAACCTGGATCGCAGCATCCGCAACCGGGGTCACAGCAGTGGTCATCGCAACCACAACCTGGATCACAGCAGCA